>Ga0153940_1000230_pt1 | contig 32833 bp, 31 predicted proteins | sample TSNJ024MetaG_FD_104736 | JGI IMG/M metagenome (GOLD analysis project Ga0153940, IMG submission 104736) | Attine ant fungus gardens microbial communities from New Jersey, USA - TSNJ024 MetaG | ecosystem: Host-associated > Fungi > Mycelium > Unclassified | place: USA: New Jersey, Brendan T. Byrne... | reverse complement strand
TGCTCCCGGCTTTGTTAAAACAGATACTGCCGTCAAGGCGGTAGAAACTGTAGCTTCTTCTATGGGGATAACAACAGAAGATTTTTACAAATCACAGGAGGATTATATTGTAGACGCTGAGATAGCAGGGGTAGGCTATGCTATTTCGGTCGTAAACGCAAGACAGTATCATGGAAAAGAAACCATATCTTATCAGGTGCTGGTAGATAGTGGACTAATAAGCAACAATTCTGAGAAAGTAAATAGTGCCCAGAAACAGGTTGATTATGGCAATCTATTATTATTATTCACAAGCATTGCTGATGTTTTTTATGATCAATACCAAGGTTGGCAAAAGAAGAATCTGTTTCAAAAACAGTTTATACTTTCTGACTTCAAAAAGCAGATGGGGTTGCCCGCTGAGAGTTTCAAAAAACAATTTGAAGCTCTGCAAAACCAAATCCAAAATCATCAGTGGGATAACTTTTTATGCAGCAAGGGCATGTTTACTAAATTGCAGCGTTTTTATGAACATCAAATCAAGTTGCTTCAAGGTTATGAAAAAGCCTTGATTTGTAGTCTTAGTAATTGGATGAGAGGATCGGAATTGAAAGGCGGTAAATATGATTGAAGTTGTATTTGGTGATAGCGCGTGCGGCAGTCTCAAAATGGCACGGAATTATGGTGACGGGGAATCCGGTAGTGGTATTATCAGTGTGATTGTAAGCCATACTGACGGAAGCGAACCGACCGAAGAGGAAATTCAAACCGCTCAGAGAGAAGCCGAGGAAAGAGAACGACTTGAGTGGGAAAATGCTACACCTATGGGTGGAAATCCTGCGGATGTTTATGGCTTTGACTTTAGGCTGAGCATTGGAGATATTTCTGAAAACATTCCGGGCGAAAAGCGCTGTCAGGTGCTGGAATGGTTATATGGCATTTACCCTGACCTTAACGGAGAACCGGCTTTCACAGCGGAACTGATGCAACAGGCAACGGATGCGATACAAGAAGTATGCAGCCGTATTTCAGCCGGAGAAAGTGTCCGCATCTGGTACAGCAATCAGCCCGATGAACTATGTGGACTGTACTGGTTGATGGCTCAGCTAAATCAATTGAAGCTGCAAAGCGATCAGGTTATCCTTATTCAGCTTCCGGACGGGGAGATTGATGGAGATGAGAATTTAGCAATTCAGTTTGGATGGGGTGGTGTAAAGGCTGGAGCGTGGCAGCGTTATCTTGACTTGCAAAGAACAGCAACATCAGCGTTTTGCAAGGATTGTGCTACTCACTGGCAGCGCCTTCAAAAGGAAAACGCCCCATTGCGCGCCATGTTGAACGGACGGTTAATTAGTGCGCCGGAAACATTCTATGATGAATTTATTACCCGTGAAATCGCAGCGGAGGCAGATGAATTTCGTGAAGCGATGGTTATCGGAAGAGTTCTTGGGAAATATGAGCTGGGCATCGGCGATGCATGGATTGCTCTGCGCATAGAAGAAATGATTCGTGCTGGAAATCTGATGCCTGTTACTGACCCGCCACAAGGCAGTCCGATTTATCATCGGAAACTAAAAAAGTGCATGGAGATATAGATATGAGAGGTGATACAAATGAATACAATTAGACCCCCTAGTTAAGCTTCAAATCAAATAAGGAACCGGGGGCCTCCAAATAAAATTATATTGTTCATCATATATAATAAAAATTTGGAGGAGAAAAAAATGACGACATTTAATGTCAAGGTGTTGTATATTTACAAATTCATAAGTCAATGTTTGCCCATCTATGCTTTTTATACGATTTTGTTCATCGAGAGAGGAAGGTCGGTTACTGATATTGCTGTATTAATTGCACTTTGGAGTGCATTTACCATAGTGTTTGAAATTCCTTCCGGAATTTTAGCAGATAGATGGAACAGGAGAAATATGCTTGCTATAGCAGCAGTGTTACAGGGCTTATGTTTTATTATATGGTTTTTTTCCCATACGTTTCTTATGTTTGCTATTGGGTTTGTTTTTTGGGCTATTGCAGGCGCGTTTACTTCTGGAACGGAAGAGGGCTTAATCTATGATAACTTAAAGAGTGACGGATGTGAAGAAAGCTTCGCTAAAGTATATGGAAAAGCCCAATTTTATGCAAATGCCGGTACTATTGCCGGAATTGCATCAGCAGGCATCATTGTCGGTTTCATCAGTGTAGAAACCATTGCGCTAATATCCGCGGCAATATGCTTCGCTAATGTAATATTTGCTTTAAAAATTAAGAGAGAAAAACTTTTATTCAGAGCGATCGGAGGAAGAGTCCGCAGGTTTTTTTGAAACATTAAAAAAAGCCGGTATTTTCATCAAAGGAAACGGGGCTGCCCTGGCTTCCATTTTGTTCTTGGTGCTTTTTGCAAGTCTGGGAGGTTATCTGGATGAATTTGATGCCCTCATTATCAATGATTTTCAACTCAGCGAAATATGGGTCAGTGCGATTCTGACCGTAAGGTTTGTTTTCATTGCTTTGGGTGACATTCTCGCACCAATGGTACAAAAAAAGATTTCTTCCATTAGGCAGATATTTCTTCTTAACGGACTGGCATGTGCTTTTCTGACAATCTTTGCCGTAATATGGAATCAGTATGTCATTCTAATTTTTGGTCTTTCATTTATGATCATGGCGATAACAGAGATTTTGTTAGTAAATGCTTTGCAAAACGAGATAAAAGAAGAAGGCCGGGCGACAGTAACGTCAATTTATAGTGTCGGACAAAATATAGCAATGATTTGTTTTAGTTTAGTCTATGCACTGCTTGCAGAGATATTTACCCTGCAGCAGATCTACATCATCATATCGGGTTATGGCATTGCAGGTGGATTAAGCTTTTATCTGTTGTTCAAAATAATAAGAGCCGGAGCTTAATTTTAATTTTTGAGAATATAGCGGTGTACATTTTTAGAATAAATATACACTGCTATATTTTTCGTCCTGGTTTTGTTATAATGAAAATTATTAATATGAAGATTCAAGGGAGAAGAAGAGCAATGCTTAATATCACTGAAATCCGATGTCAGCAAGCATGCAATAAAATAAAAAAAGGGAGACTGCCGTTTGAGTGGGATTTGAATATATATAGAGGCTGTCAGCACGGATGTGTTTATTGTTATGCAATGTATTCTCATGATTATCTAAATGCAAATAGTCATTCTGAAGATATTTTTGTAAAGGTAAATATTGTTGAACAATTGGAAAAACAGTTAAGCAGTCCACAATGGAAAAGGGAAGAAATTAACATCGGCGGCGTTACAGACAGTTATCAGCCATTGGAAGCTAAGTACAAGCTCATGCCGGATATTTTGAGGCTGTTGATTAAATACAAAACACCATGTACGATTTCAACCAAGTCAGATTTAGTATTAAGGGATTATGACCTAATTGATGAATTATCCAGGATTACCCATGTAAATATTGCGTCTACAATTACATGTGTTGATGAAGATATTCGTAAAAAAATTGAGCCTTTTGGCAAAGATGCATCAGCAAAATTCCATATGTTAAAAGAAATTTCCAAAACGAATGCAATAACAGGGTTACATCATATGCCCATTATTCCATATATCACAGATCAAAGAGAAAATATAAAGCAATTATATGCTTCTGCTTCCGATAGTAGAGTCAGCTATGTTTTGCCGGGAATATTATATTTAAGAGGAAAAACAAGGGGGGTATTTTTCAATTTTATCAGGTGCGAATATCCGGAATTATTAGAACCTTTAACACAGTTTTATCAAAGAGGAGAATCATCCAAAGCGTATAGAAATTCTCTATATCAGATGATTCATGAATTAAGAAGAAAGTATCACCTCTCAAATGATTATATGAGTCTTAAGAAAGAAAAAATAGCGAAAGAAACCGAAGAGTATAAACAGATATCTTTGTTTGACATGAATATGTCCGAAACTGTTAATGAATCAAACAGTGATCCAAGTGATCCATTTGTAGAAATAGAAGTGACTCCAACCAGGCAAGCCTGCGATGCCGTTTCTGTTCCTCCGGTGCAGTCAATCGATACCGTTGTGGACGAAAAACGCGCCTTGTTTTATTCTATGCGTCAAATTGCCAGAGATACGAAGTCTTATATGGATCATTCGAAAATATTTTATGATCAAGCACTGTTTATGAAAGGGTTTGAAGATGATTACACTGAATCAGTACCATTTTCATCCCATTATCCTTATTATCAGCGGATGGGATATGAACAGCTCAGAACCTACTTTACATGGCGAAGCCGGGTAAGGAGTGGAATGATTACTTCCACCTCTGTCTCTTATGCTTTTGTTTATATGTATGAGTTGCTGAATCAAATTGGTGTGACCGGTCCGGAAGATGGTCTGAATAAACTAATGGCATTTTGGCAAAGTTTCCGGTCTTATGACCCGGTCGTGGATCAATATGTCTTACAGTGGCTGAAAGATTATCACATATACTATCCGCTGCCGCATTCCTTTCAGGAATTTGTGGAGGACCATCATCTAATGATGCAATACCCAACCGTCTTTGGATATGAATCGGGTAAACAGGATAGTTTTGATTTATTTACAAGTATTTCTAAGTACGATGTTAAGCAGTCGATTTTTTACAGCGATCAAACCCGTGACATGATTAATAACTGTTTCTACTTTATTCTGAATCGCTTTCGAGAACGTTTCCGGGAGCAGGAGCAGTGTTTTGAAGATTTAGTATTTTATCCACTGGACAAGGAAACGACCTGGACACCTTTTAGCCGCGCGCTATTTTATCCTGCGCTCAGACAAGCGCTCAGACAACCGGATCGACAAGTTGTTATTTCGGCAAGAGAAGTGTATAATTGTAGGGAGAATCGCTGGCAGTATAAGAGGGTCATGTTATCCGAACAGGGGCGGCGGCTGATCGGATACATCATGAAGGAAATGGAATGCTCGTTACGTCAGGCTGTTAAGTTTAAACACAAGCTTACGGCTAATCCGGATATCTGCGATGCCGGCACACATACCAAACTTGAAAAGATGGGTATTCTCCTGCCTCAGTTTGTTCAAACCTGTGTTATGGAATTTTATAGGATGTTTACCCGTAAAATAATTTCGGTGGATGCTGGAAATCTCCAGCATATTCGACAGCAGGCCTTACAAACGCAGGAAAAATTGATTGTACCGGAAGAAGGCGGTCATAGCGACCGCGAAGTGCAGCAACCCGACCGGCAGACGATGGTTACGGCACCTGCTGTTTCAGACGCCTGGAGTGAATTAAAAGCGATCCTGACCCAGATTGAATTGGAAGCCCTGGAACTGATACTGCATGATCAATCCATTAAGATATTCGCAATGCAAAATATGGTCATGTTAGAGGTTTTAGTAGATGGTATCAATCAAAAAGCTATGGATTGTATCGGTGATGCTCTTTTAGAGCTGGATGAAACAGTGAGCATATATGAGGAATATAAACCAAAATTAGCAGAGGTGATGAATACTGATGGAAAATTTAGTACCGAAACGAATTGCAAATATTATCATTAACGCGCTGAAAGGCGGTGTTGTTCCAAGAGTCGGCCTGGAGTATATCACGGTGGGACGTACGCAGGAAATTAATGCTTTTTTACATGATATTGATATCATTGCCGACGGCGGTGCAACCTTTCGCTTCATTGTTGGAAAATACGGCAGCGGCAAAAGCTTTCTCCTGCAAACCATACGTAATTACGCAACGGCCAAAGGCTTTGTTGTCGTGGATGCTGATTTATCGCCGGAGAGACGCTTTTCCGGCACTAAAGGGCAAGGTCTTGCCACCTATCGGGAGTTGATCCGCAATATGTCGGTCAAGTCTAAGCCGGATGGCGGAGCCTTACCTTTAATCTTAGAAAAATGGATTTCGGGTATACAAGCGGAATCGGCGCAGCGTTTTTCGCCGGGAAGCGCCGAATTTGATAATGATGTTGAAAAACAAATTTATGCCGTAACCGGTCAGTTAGAAGGGATGATTAACGGGTTTGAGTTTGCGAAGGCGGTCGTGGTCTATTGGCGGGCCTATCAGGCGGACGATCAAGCTGCTAAATCTAACGTTTTAAAGTGGTTTCGGGGGGAATATACATCGCGTAAAGAGGCAAAAGAAGCCTTGGATATTAACTGGATAATCACCGATGAAACCTGGTATGATTTTTTAAAAGTCTTTGCGGCATTCATGGTGAGTGCGGGGTATCAGGGAATCCTTGTCATGATAGATGAACTGGTCAACATTTATAAGATTCCCCATTCTGTCTCCAGGCAAAATAATTATGAAAAATTACTGACCATGTATAATGATACTTTACAGGGAAAAGCGAAGCACATAGGCTTTCTGATGGGCTGTACACCACAATGCATCGAAGATCGATACAAAGGAATTTTCAGCTATGAAGCGTTACGCTCGCGTTTGGCTGAAGGCCATTTTGCCACTGATGAAATGAAAGATCTGGCGGCGCCGATCGTGCGGCTGCAAATGCTAAACCAGGAAGAAGTCTATATCCTCGTGGAAAAACTACGTGATATTCACGCATTGTTATATCAATATCAGCCGTCACTAACCCACGATGATTTGCTGTATTTCTTAAATGTTGAATACAATCGCGTCGGTGCGGATACGCATATCACGCCGAGAGAGATTATTCGTGATTTTATCGAACTTGTTGGCATCATACATCAAAATCCTGACAAAAGCATTGTTGAGATTCTAGGCAATAACAGTTTTCAAATGGCAAAAGGCGGTCTGACAGAGGAAGAAATCCACAGCGATTTCGTGGGGTTTGAATTATGAGTGATGTATTTCAGCGCTTGGCGCCGTTTATTCAAGACTATATCTACTATAATAAATGGAGCGAATTACGCGGGATTCAGGTTGCTGCCTGTGAGGCGATTTTTGACACGGACAGCAATCTGCTGCTGTCATCCGGTACCGCATCCGGCAAAACCGAAGCGGCCTTTCTTCCGGTGTTGACCGAACTTTATGAGCAGCCATCAGCTTCGGTGGGAGTTTTATACATCAGCCCATTGAAAGCTCTGATTAACGACCAATTCAAACGTTTGGATTATTTGTTGGCCGAATCTCATATCCCGGTTTGTAAATGGCATGGCGATGCATCAAATTCCAATAAAAACGCTTTGATCAAGAAGCCGGCAGGGGTTTTACAAATTACCCCGGAATCACTTGAGAGTTTATTAATTAATAAGCGTGGTGCGTGTCTAAAATTATTTTCTGATTTACGTTATATTATTATTGATGAAGTGCATCATTTCATGCGGGATGTCCGTGGTGTACAGGTTTTATGTCAATTGGAACGCCTGCAGAATCTGACGGGAAAGGTACCGCGGCGGATTGGACTCAGTGCGACGCTGGGCGATATCAGTCTGGCACAAACATGGCTGAATACCGGAACATCAAGGAACTGCCTGGCACCGGTGACAGATGAGGGTAAAAAGAATATCCGATTGTTTGTACAGCGATTTGTAAAAGCCCAGGATGGTGATGAAACTCATGCAGATTCCGGTGAAAGAGCTCATTACGAATACCTCTTTCAAATGACGCTCAACAAAAAGACAATTATCTTTAGTAATTCTCGTGAAGAAACGGAATACGTCTTATCCAACTTACGAGAAATTGCGGTAAAAAATAAAGCGCCGGATGTATACCGGGTTCATCATGGAAATGTCTCCGCCCTCTTGAGGGAGGAAACCGAGGATGAGATGAAATCCTCGGAAGAAAAAATCGTCACCGGTGCAACGGTTACTCTGGAGTTAGGGATCGATATCGGCTCTTTGGATCAAGCGGTGCAGATTGGCGCACCGGCCAGTGTGGCAAGCTTCGCACAGCGGCTGGGACGTTGCGGCAGACGCGGTCAGGTTCCGCAGCTTTTGTTTACTTTTGTTGAGGATATTCAAACGACTGCTTCTGACATTTTGGGACCAATCAATTGGAGCTTTATCCGCCTCATTGCAATTATTGAGCTTTATACCAAAGATAAGTGGATCGAGCCGATCATGCCTCATCGGCATCCCTATTCATTGCTATATCACCAGACGATGAGCTGCCTGAAAAGTAATGGGGAACTCTCTCCGGCGAAACTGGCACAGGACGTTCTTTCAATGCATAGCTTTCAAGCGATACCACAACAAGATTTCAAATTGCTGCTCAACCATCTGCTTGAAACTGAGCACATCGAAAAGACAGAGCGGGGTGGGTTGATCATCGGTCGTGCAGGTGAAAAAATCGTCAATCATTTTCATTTTTATACGGTATTCATCGTCCCTGAATATTATTTAGTCAAGGATGAAAATCGGACGATCGGAACCGTAGATAAGATTTATCCGGTTGGAACCCGGTTTTCTTTAGCTGGGATGACCTGGGAAACGGTGGATGTCAATGTCAAAGCAAAAGTTATTTTTGTCCAAAGTGTTCCGGGGATTTCTGTCGTTGACTGGGATGTTGATTTTAAATCAGAGCTGCACACCATTTTGGTTCGGAAAATGCAGAGTATTTTAAAAGGCGAAGACAGCTACCCTTATCTCAGCGGCAGTTGTAAAGAAAGATTGAACGAAATCCGGTATCTAGCGAACAGCAGCGGGATTTTGGATCAAATGGTAACGCCAATTTCTGACCGGAGGTTTGCTATTTTTCCCTGGATTGGGAGCCGGCAGTTATTTACGCTGCATTATGCTTTAGCAGGCCGGGGTATTAAGAGTAAAATACCATGGGATACCTGTGTTTATATGGAGGTCTATTTTGGCGGTACGACCCTTGAACTGGAAGGAATTATCGATGAGATATTACGATCAGATTTAGATTTAAATACGCTGCCGTTTCCGGAAAAAATAGAGATATTAAACAAGTATAATGAGTTTATTCCGCGTCAGTTACTGCGAAAACAGTTTATTGAAGATTTTCTTGATTTTGAAGGATTAAAAAATATGGGAGATAATCATTGAAAAAGAAACAAGACAACAAGAATTTTTGGAATCTTATTTGGAAGCATTCAAAAATACTTAGGTGAAAGCTAAGGAAAAATGAGAATTTGACCGGGAGGTGAAATATGGTATTTCAGACAAATAGACTATGGGCTAAATTTATAGTAAATGACGATGAAGAAAGTTTCTATCGTATGAAAAGTGATGAGACTGTAACTTGTAACTATTTTCAAAGGCCTCTATCTTATGAAGAGAGTAGGAAGAAATTACAGCAGCTAATTGATTTCAATAAAAACGAAGTTGCTTATACCTACGCTGTTTTTGAAAAGAGTAGCAATAAATTCATCGGTACTATCTGTTTATGGAATCTTGAACCGGATAAGAATACTGGTGAAATAGGGTATGAGCTATTGCCGGAATATCAAAGGCAAGGTTATATGTCTGAAATTTTACCAGTGTTTGTTAGATATATGCTTGATACATATGGTTACATTTGTTTTACAGCATGTCCTGATGAAGAGAACGTACCATCAAATAGATTATTGATTCGATCAGGATTTATATTTAATGGAAAAATAGAAAGCAGTGGGCACTGCTTAAATAATTATGTTATGAGCTTTGCTGACAACTTTACGACAAATTGCCATGAAATTGCAGAGGAGAAAAGCAGCAAAACATTTCAGCGTCAACTTTAGCTGCCGTATTGAAGCAGTAAATGGATTTATTCACTTACTGCTTCCAGCGTATCAGATGTGATAAAAGTTATTATTTAATCTATTTATATTTTTGAATAGATTTGGTGATTTCTAAAACAAGGGCTATTTGATCACTATCCATATAGCAAAGGCATTCTATAAGTTGTTTAAAAGCAGGAGTTGAAGATTCTTTTTCTTGAACTTTTATGTATCCGCTTAACAATTCATTTGGAGCCAGATTAAGGATATTACATATTTCAATGAAAGTGGGAAGCTTTGTAAGGCGTTCTCCTGACTCAATGCGTGCAACACTTCTTTCATCCATATCAAGTTTTTCTGCAAATTCTTTTCGTGTCATTTTAGCTTCTCTATATTGCTTTAAAATTTGTCCCAATAATTTTTTATCAAACGCCATTTATTCACCTTCTTTCATATTAAGTATAAGGTATTAAATTTAACTTTATAATGTCCGATAAGGGGCAAATATTGAAAAAAGGACCCAAAAGGTCTATAATGCTATTAAAAGCTTAATTGAGAAGGGAGTTTAAGATGCGGGAATCACAGTATATTTTACGTGAAGGTAAGGATGGATCTTTACGGAATATATTTTTGTATCAATTGGGAGGTGAAATTCATAAAATAGCGGTCATGAGAGGACTGCACTTTGCTAATATGAATTTGTGGAAGCAGTTGGGAAGTTATTGTGATAAAGATATAATCGACTATTTCTTTGACGAATATAAAGAGCCTACTGTATTTTTCTTTGAGCTTATGGACTTTTGGGAGGCGGCAAAAGAGCATATAAAAGGATTTAGCCGGCAGGAAAAAGCAAAGTATCCGATATTGGGGACAGTATATGAGATGGATGGACATTATTATCGCTTTCAGTATCAGAAGATAGCTGATGAAATGGGCATTTCTTTTGGCCGCAGGATTGATAGATTATGTGATAGTATTGAAGAAGTCCATAAAAATAAAGTACTAAAGATTCTGGATTTTAACATGAAAGTAAGATATGAAATATCTCTGCGGAGATTTGAAAAGGGGGTTGGTGAGTTTGAATATACGTTTGGCCGATACCACCTGGCCAATACAATGATAAATGGCGGCATTGCTGTTGTGATCGGCGGCTCCGGCGGGATGACAGCGAAGCATTTGCATGGGTTTGCTTTAAAAAACGGATTTTGGAAAGTATATCCGGCGGAGGTGTTGGAACCATATCGGACGATGTTGCTGCGGTCAAATCGAGAGTCAAGGAAGCGGGGAAAGTTAAGAGGATGCAAATGGTAGCAGAATACTATTAAGGATTGTTTAAGATTTTATTGAGGGGCGCTTTCAGCGGTCCCTTTTCTTGATTTACCTGATCATTAGTGGTATCATAGAGCGGTAATAAGGGTAATTGAGAAGCAAGGGAGATGACCGGAAATATGAGCCGCAGAAGAGAAGAAGAAAGAGAATTCGAAGAATTGCAGAGACGCAAGAAGCGCCGGCTGGAAGCGAACCGGAGAAGGCGCGAAGGTGAACCGGAGCCGGACCGATTGGATGATGAAGAGGTTCGTCATAAAAAGAAAAAAGTACAGCAAAGCAAATCGCAGAAGAATAAGACGCATAAAGAGGTTAAGCGGAAGAAGACGGTTGTCGTACCGGTGCAGATAGCAGCCAGCCTTATCTTTATCCTTTCACTGCTGATTTTAAATATGCTGCCGCTTACATATCTGCTGGTAATTGGTGTGCTGCTGCTGATCCTAATAGCAATGGTTGTATTGACGTTACGATCCCGCAGGAAAAAAAGGACACCGGCCAAGGCTGCCAGTCTTATTATTTCGTGTATCTTGCTGATCGGCTCGTTTTATGTCTTGAAGGGGTATATGGTTCTGGGCGACATCAGCAGGGATAACCCGATTTCTGATGTGCAGGTTCAGAAGGAGAGTTTTGTGGTCTATATCAGCGGTATTGATGTGTATGGCGATGTAGCTCAGGATAGCCGCAGTGATGTGAATATGCTGGCGGTAGTGAATCCGAATACATATCAGATTCTGCTGGTAACCACCCCGCGTGACTATTATGTAGAAATTCCAGGTGTTTCCGACGGTGAAAAGGACAAGCTTACCCATGCCGGACTTTACGGTATCAATGCCTCGAAAGCGGCGTTGGCCCAATTGTATGATACCGATATTGATTTTAATGTCAGAGTGAATTTTACTTCAATGATCGATATTGTTGATGCTCTTGGGGGAATAAATGTTAATTCAGAAGAGGCATTTACGACGAGTGAAGAGGCTGGACATGTAATGGATATAAAAGAAGGTAAGAATCATTTGAATGGTGTAGAGGCATTGGCATTCAGCCGTGAACGGAAGAATCTGGCTGATGGGGATAATCAGCGTGGGAAGAACCAGCAGGCGGTAATCACCGCTATGCTGCGGAAGATGATGTCGCCGACGATTGTAATCAGTGCCAATGGTATCTTGAACAGCGTGAAGGATAATGCTGAAACCAATATGGCCAAGTCGCAAATTCAGGCGCTTACCAAAGCATATCTGGGTGGGGGCGGTAAGTGGACTATTAAATCGGTTGCTGCTCAAAGTACCCCTGACTCACGTTATTGTTTTTCGTACTCGGGCGGGCCACTGTCGGTAGCGATGCCGGACGAATCTTCAGTAGCAGGTATTAAAGAAGTGATGAATGCAGTGAAAAATGGTGAAATACTTGCAGATGCAGAGAAGTTGTAAATAATAAAGTTGATGTAAAAAAAATGGGATAGAAGCGGTGAGCTTCCATCCCATTTTTGTTAATGATACGTTATTTAACATAGATCTTATTGTTATACCAAGCGGCAATCCAGCCGCTTGGTATTTGAATCCAGATATTATTGCCGATATGTTTTACAGCTTTGCAGGTTACTTTGGTACCTTTATCGATAGCACCATCTTTACCTTTATCGAATTTCTTTGCATTTGCCGTGAGGCCGGCATAACCAACCTTAGAATGGCTTGTTCCGGCGCCTTTGCGGACATTTAATTCAACCTGTATTGTGTAAGTTTTTCCTACTACATAAGAAGGAGCGGATACAGTGGTGCCAATGTTTGAAGTGGTGTCTGTGGGTGCAGAGGGCGCTATAGAAGCAGATGCATTCAACTGAACTTTGAAATAATTCCAAAGTGTGGGTGCAGCTCCCAGCCAGTTGTCCCAGCCGGGACACTTTTTACTGCATACGTCATAGTGACGATAAACCTTGCTGATCGGAATGCCGTTCTTTTTCATTAATTCTTTTGTCAGTGTTATGGTGTTGGCGAGCGTTTCGTCGGCAATCCTGCCGCGGTTGGTACTGCGGAAGTAGTTGGCATTGGCTTTTGCAGTGTCGGTTTTATTACCTGTATAATGGATTACGATATATTTGCGGCCACTGTTGCCTTTCGTATAGTTAACAGTGGTTAAATCTTTTATGAATGTATATGCCATAATTTATTCACCTGCTTTAAGTTTTTGTAATGTTTCGTCAGCCTTGACAGCATTTTTTGTGAAGCTGTTATTCTTCCACCAATTCCACAGTGCACTGCTGATGGTGGCGATCAATGTGCAGCATTGATAAATATCATTTTCTGCGATATCAATGATTTCTTTTCCTAAGACAGCAAGGATCTGGTTAAGCATTGCCAGTCCAAGAATAATAGGCGGGTCAGGCGGATATATTCAATCCGGTTGATCTCAAGATCATCCCGCCATATCTTATATTTTTCGATCAGATCAGCCGGCATGTATCTGGTATTCAATTTATAATCCAGATTTTCAATGATGTCATGACCAAAGTTGACGTAACGGATGTTAAGACCGCCGCCGCCACTTACGCGATAGCGGGTATATATGCTGTTCTCATCAACCGTAATGCTATTGGAAGTCTGCAAATTGCGCAGACCGATTGTAATATTGGTATCTTTACCGAGGTGTTCAACCCGGTATATGTTAATTGTAAAATTCTCAATATCAAAGAGCACCACACATTCGAAATACCGGGCGATGCTCTGGGTTAAAAAGGCATAGACACTCTGTGAATCAACGTTGAAATAAGGAATCTCATCCTGCAGCAGGATGTGTTTTTCGATCAATTCACCGTCCTGAAAGGAGGTGTGGACTTTCGGGTAATTATCGATTTCGCCGATGGTCCAGCCATCCAATTCCGAAGCTTGCAGAACCAGGTGCAGAAGGCTCAGATCAGGATTATCCTCATCATAGAAGCGGATCTGCGATAATGCATGTTCCACACCGGTCTCATCTATTTCAACATTCTCATCGGACAGCATTTCCCATGAATCGGTAGTTCCCATATTAATTTTAAATCCGACCAGATCACGCTGGACCAGTTTGCAATCGGCTGATTCGGCGTTGACCGATTTTGATTCGGTGGTACCGTCGTTTTGTACCGACGGGGCCTGCATGATGAACCAGCCGATATTTTCCACATACAGGCGCATGGCTTCATCCAGCAAATGATATCCGCCGGATTCGATTTGTCTGCCGTAGCAGTCAAGATAACGATCGACCTGAAATGAAAGGTCAAAGGTATTATTAAGCTTCAGGCTGAGCTGCACTGATTCTGGCCGGATGCCGTTTAATACGCAGATTTTCCTGTTATCGGCCGTACCGAGATAAATATGGGACGGCTGGGCTCTTTTATACACATTGTGGGTCATTTTCATCAGAGAACACCTGCCTTTATCATTTCTCTTCTGGAGAAGGTAACGTTGCCGGCGGAGCCGTAAAAGTGCAGTGTATTGGTGCCGTCTTTAAGCCGCGGCCAGTAGATATAATCTTCATCCGCCAAACCGATATCTTTAAAGAGTACCATTCGGCCGAGATCATCGTAAATGGTCAGGAGTTCGCAGTCGATGGTAATTGGCAGGTCTTTCAGCAGGCTGAGAGAAAGAAAGCCGCCTTTTAAAATCTTATAGGAGCCATCGGGTTGGTAATATGCAAAACAATGAGATTCATCGGCATTGCTGTCGCGGTATTTAAAACGAATGGCTGTATCATCAGCGATGGTAATAAATTTGTATTGAATGTCGTAATAGTAGTCCGTAGTGTAGCCCTTAGTGACGGCATAGGTCTCGATTTTTTGGAGGAAATGTTCAAAGGCAGTATCGGCATCTTCACCCAGTGAAAATTTGCCTTCTGTCAGGAGCTCGGTATCGTTAAAATTGCACAGATAGAAGTCTCCTTTCTCACCAGGGGCGATGTGGATGACGGGATAGCAGTAATCATCCAGCAGATCGCTGTTATTATCGATGACCTTATCAATATGCCCCTGCAGGTCAAAGGTGTCAGTGATAATATCACTATATCTTTCAATTATTAAATCTTTTTGAGTTCTTTGGTAACATAGCGGCCGAGTTTACCGGCCAGTTCGGAAATCATACTGTCGGCCAGGGTAAGGGTATCCGGGGTGGCGTTGCCTTCCACGTTGAGCATGTTATCAAAATGTATATTGACCTGACTGTTGCTCTGGCGTTCCACATTATAGGCGGCTACTTTGCTGGCACCGATGTTCGGGCCTGCGAGATTCTGAGACATTTCCCACAATTTTTTGGTCTGGTCTTTGTTAAAGACCATATCACCGGCATTCATCTGGCACAGAACACCATGGCTGGTCATAATTACTTCTGAGCCCAGATTCAGTCTTTGGCCGGCCGTGTCGTCAAACAGTGCCAGGCCGTCGGAGGCATGGCTGGTGCCGGCTGCATAACCCTTTATCTGACTGAGTGTCAGCCAGCCCAGATCACCTTTTCCGAGATAGTAGCTTCCTTTTCGGCCTTTACCGTAGGAATCTTCGTAATAAAGACCGGAGGTAAAGGTAACTTTATCACCCACATTCGGAACGCCGTCTCCCTGCGTGGATTTAGATGTTGTGGTATCGGGAGTGGGTGGTTTGGGCCTAGCCGTGACCGTGGCTGTACAGGAAGCCGATAAACCGCTGCCGTCAGTGGTGTTGGCAGTAATCCGCGCAGTACCGGCTTTTATCCCTTTGATTTGGCCATTTATGGCGGTGGCGACAGAAGGATCAGAGGAGGTCCAGGAAAGGGTTTTGTTTTTAGCATCGGTGGGTCGAATTGCGGCGGTGACCGATTTACTTCCGCCTTCTTCCATAGATACAGAAGCCTGTGTTAGTTTTAGTTCAGCACAAAGGCGGTTATCCGTATTGGGGGCTTTTGCCAGATCGTCCTCTATTGCAGAATGATCTATATTAATGCCGCCGGTGTTAATGGCGTTAGAGGTATTGGAAGAGCTGACCTGATGCTGAGATTTGGTGGCGCTGTTTACTATATCAGCAGCACCGCCCGCAGAACCGATGTTGGAAACGCTGTTATTGAAATCATTACTGCCGACTAAGCCGGTACCGGCGATGATGTTCCGGATCGCATCGTAGGCAGTTCCATACATACCGACGACGTTATTTAACATGTTGGCGACGACTTCTTCCTGTTTATCGGCATTGTAAGTCAATTCGTCCAATGTGTCTTCTAAGGCTTTATCAAGTCCGTCGGACATTTCATTATAGCCTTGCTCAATCATGTCATTTTGATGCTGGCGCTTAGTTTCACTTAGTGAATCTTCAGCATCGTTAAGCTGAGCCTGCAGACGTTTCAGTTCGGCCTGGGCGGAGGCATTGTTGACGCCTTGTAAGGCGGCGATCTGGGCTTTTATGGCATTGACATCTTTTGTCTGGGTATTGACCTTATTCGCATAGCTATAGTAATTCTCCATGCTTTTTAGGGCCTGCTTACGCAGTTTGATGCTCTCGGACAGAGCGCTGTTTGATATCCTCCATATTGCGTTCGGCAATTCTGATAAATTCCGGATCAGCTACAACCAGCGCCTTGTCTCCATCTGCATCAAACTGGAGGAGTTTACTGAATTAGATCATGTGAACTGGTATAGAGCGCGGGAGTATGAAACCACCGGCTTCGCAGCCCGGCAGAGTCAGATTCTTTAGCAGCGGTATTATAGCGGACAGCATGCTCTTTATAGAGGTGCGGGCTGCGGAGACAGTCCAGTTTATCGTGCTGTTGGTAGAGACGGCAGTAAACCTCCTGATCGCGAAGCAGCCCAGCCGGTTCCTTTTCATGTTTGAACCAATATTCGCAGGCAGCGTAAAAGTCAGGCAGGATGAAAGTATATTTTCCCTGTAGTTCTAATTTACCGCTGCGGTACTTCTTAACCAGACTATTTTTGATATTGCGAAGCGTATCTTTGGCGTAAGGGTCATTCAATAAGGCCGGGTATAACTTGACAGCCTGCTGGAACGGCGTCATACGGGTGTTATATGGAGTAATCCCCAGCGCATCTTTGATGCTTTCCACAGAGGCACACAGATTATTGAGTCTGTTAACCGATTTTTCGGCCAGCAGTTCTATTTCTTCAGGGGAGATATCGGTCAGAGTCTGCAGCATTTGATAATTAATTTTAGCATTTTTTATCCGGTCTTCTTCCTCATTGCACAAACCGGCGGTGCAATTGTATCTGCGGAAATTATCTTTGTATTCTTTCCAGGAGTGATAGAACTTGTGCATTTTAAATTGGCTGCGGGTGAATATGATACAGATGTCGTCTTTTATGATGTCATATTCTTTACCATAAACATCTCTGATTAACGGTGAACATCCATGCTCGGCGATAAAGGCGTGAAAATCAAATACCCCCAGAAGTCCTTTTATCCACGGAGCACGGAACATAACGTTTTTAGTTCGTACTGAGGGCAGAACCATTCCCGCACCATCAGTATGATTGATAGGAATGGTTCCATTTAGCCGGGTGGTCGAATAATTGATCTCATCAATGAAATCATAGGTACCGGATACTTCGGTTTCAAAATCATCAATTACAATTGAGCGTTCTATGTCAAAGTCTGTCCAGGGTTCAGTGGCAGAATTAGTCAGAGCCATGTATGCAAGATGCTTATTGACATTATTTCCACCCAGGATATTGATTTTTTCAATGGTCAGACCACATAGTAGATTCGTTTCATATTGCTTCCAAATATCAACCTGCATGAATACCGCTTTTTTGGTTCGGATCTGTCCGGCTGAAGAAGTAAAATAGCGATAGCGCTTTCCGTTAAAAGTAAATCCGGATACAAGTAGATCTTTAAACAGATCAAAGTAGTAAACCTGAACAATCATAATTGCATCAGTCCGTGTATCAGGTATCACACCCAGTGTCCGGGTGAGAGCAGAGTCAAAGGAAGAAACAACACTTTGGTCATTGAGCAGTAATGGATTCAATTGTCTTATATGATCTTTACCATCGGATATTTGATTTTGATCAGCTTTGTTTTTCAGTATCGTTAATAAGCGTTCCTTAACTTCTTTCGCCTTTAGTGCAAAACAAGAAAGAAAAAACCCAAAAGCTAAATGAGCAGCAACGAAAACTGGTAGAACAGCATTATGATCTTATTGATAAATGCTTGCGAAGGATAGATTGTCGATATCGGATCGAATATTATGATATAGCAGCTATTAAATTGTGTGAGATAGCCAGAGATCGCGTGTGGCTGCCGGAGGCAGAGTTTCGCAGATATGCCGCGCGTTCGATTATGAACGAAATTGCGAAAGAGCAGGTCAAGAATCAAGCGGCGAAACGCAGCGCACCACTGATGTCATTGATAGAAGAGGGTACAGATAATGAGGTCACACAGTGTATGGTTCGTAATGAGGGAGCAGATTTGTTTTCGAACTACCAGGCTAAAACTTTCTACCATATGCTTAATGGACGGGAGCAAAGAATTCTAGGGAGCATCATTCAAGGCTATACATATGAAGAAATTGGAAGAAGTGAAAAAATATCACGATCCCGCGTTAAGCAGATTGTTCGTAAAATCAGGGGCAGATATGAGATGCAGGATATTTGAAATGCAGCAGGCTGTATGTTATGATGTTGGGGACAAAAGGCAGCAAGGTTACGAGGAAGCAGCGGAGCGGATTCCGCGTAACCGCTTTGACAACGTTGCAGAGAGAGGGAAAAGCAATGAAACGATATAAAGGTATAATATTTGACTTGGACGGCACATTACTGGATACCATTGAAGATTTAGGTACCAGTATGAATGAAGTTCTTACATATTATAATTTACCGGAACACCCGATTGAAGAATACAAGATGCTGGTTGGAAATGGAATGAAGAATCTGCTCTTATCCAGCATATCACCCGATCAGCTGCGGCGTATTGATACCGATCAGGCGTTTCAGATGTTTCGGGAAGTATACGGGAAACGATATATGAATGCAACAGGACCCTATGAAGGGATTGCAGAATTGCTGTCATGGTTTACGGCCCGCGGCGTGAAGCTGGCGGTAAACTCCAACAAACGGGATGATTATACCGAAGCGCTGGTAACGAAGTTCTTTGCTTCCATACCATTTGTCCGGGTATATGGTGAACAGACCCGATTTCCCCGTAAGCCGGACCCGGCAGCAGCATTAGCGATTGCATCAGCTATGGGGGAAGCGCCGGAGGATATTCTCTATATCGGCGATTCGGAAGTAGATATGGCGACCGGTAAGAATGCGGGCATGGATACGGTGGGGGTGCTGTGGGGATTTCGCAGCCGATCCGAATTGGAGACCAGTGAAGCGGTGTATATCGTTTCCGAGCCGAAGAATATTCGCCGTCTTTTTGACGAGGTATAAGGTGATTAATTAAGAAAGAATATCAAATGTTAAAAAAATGACAAAATTAATCAATAAGAATCAGATAATTTGAATAAAAATGAAAATAAATATTGCTATTTAATGACAATTCGTGTAAAATGTGTTTAAGCGATGTAGCAGAGGTGGTATTTAAAAAATAGATATTACGCTCTGCTATAATTGTTTGCATTAGGAAGCGCATAATTAGAAACAAAAAAGAGAAGGGGGATTTCATTATGCTTGATACTTTGCAATCATTTATTGATTCCGTTAACGGAGTGCTATGGGGCTGGGCGATGATTATCGTGTTATTGGGTACTCATCTGTACATGACTATACGTACAGGTTTTATCCAACGCAAGACCTGGACAGCGATCAAATTGTCCGTTACAAAGGATCCGGATGCTGAAGGAGAGGTAAGTCAGTTTGGCGCATTGACGACCGCTTTGGCATCAACGATTGGTACCGGTAATATCGTCGGTGTTGGTACCGCCATTTTTCTAGGAGGACCGGGTGCCGTATTATGGTGCTGGCTGACCGGTGTATTCGGTATTGCGACCAAATATGCAGAGTCTCTGATTGCCGTAAAATATCGGGTTAAGACTTCTGACGGCCGTATGCAGGGTGGTGCGATGTACGCTCTGGAACGCGGATTAGGAATGAAATGGCTGGGGCTGATCTTTGCTGTGCTGGCCGGAGTAGCGTCCTTTGGTATTGGCTGTGCGGTGCAGGTTAACGCTATTGCCAATATCGTGGAAACGAATATGGGTATTCCGCGATGGATCGTAGGAGTCGTAGTTGCAATAGCAGCAGCGCTTGTTATCTTTGGAGGTATTAAGGCGATCGCAAGTGTTTGTGAAAAACTGGTTCCGTTTATGGCTATCTTCTATGTATTAGGGTGTCTGATTATCTGTGGTATGAATTATGATTATATTATTCCGGCGATCGGCACGATCTGTAAACTGGCTTTCGCACCAGGTGCGGCTGTTGGTGGTCTTGTCGGTAGTGGTATCATGGCAGCGATGCGTTACGGGGTTGCCCGGGGATTATTCTCGAATGAATCCGGTATGGGTTCTGCACCTATCGCAGCAGCAGCGGCACAGACAAGAAATCCTGTTCGTCAGGCATTAGTGTCTTCAACCGGTACCTTCTGGGATACTGTAATTGTATGTTTGATGACCGGTCTGACTCTGGTTACAACGCTTATGAAGAATACGAATATCAACATGGATATGGTAAAAGATGGTTCTGATCTTACCAGTATGGCGTTTGGTCAGATTCCGGTATTAGGTCCGATCATTCTGGTTGTTGGTATTATCTCATTTGCATTCTCGACAGTTCTTGGCTGGGCTTATTATGGAGAACGCTGCGTGGAATATTTTGCCGGCAAGAAAGGTTTGATCCCTTACCGAGTTCTTTATATCGCAGTTGCAGCGATTGCACCGATCGTAACCGTAACATTGGTTTGGGATATAGCAGATGCTTTAAATGCGCTGATGGTTATTCCGAATGTTATCGCCGTATGGGCGTTGACTAATGTAATCGTGAAAGAGACAAAAACATACATAAATGATCTGGATAAGAAAGATGATACTCCGGTTCCGGTCGTTGACAAATAGAAATTAAATTTTAGTTGACAAATTTGTTTGATTGGAATAAAGTAATAATAGCAAATCGAAAAACCGTTGAGAAAGAAGAGTAGGTTATCAGGCAAAGTCAAAGAGAGCAGCAGATGGTGGGAATGCTGTACGGAGCTGATAATTGAATGGCCTTTCGAGGGCAGCCTGAAATCTTAGGAGAGTATGGTATGTCGGGAACCGAACCCGTTACCAATCCGGAATGTATGTTAGTACATCAGAAAGTGGACGATTCGTCAATTTGAGTGGTACCGCGATAATAATAATTTTATTAGCGCCTCAAGCAATACATTGCTTGAGGCGCTTTGTGCGTGCACCGCCGACCAGATAATTGAATAAATGTATCAATGAATGTATGAAAAAGAAAAGGAGAATCAACTATGAAAAAAAGAGTAACAGTATTCTTAAGTGTATTGTTAGCAACTGCGGCATTAGCCGGATGCGGCAGCAAGGGAAACGAAGGGACCGGCGAAACAACCGGAGACAACGGCCCGGCCGGAACAACCAGCGAAGTTCAGCAATACACGATCGGTGTTTCCCAGTTTGCTGAACACGGTTCTTTAGATAACTGCCGTGAAGGCTTCCTGCAGGGATTAGCAGAAGAAGGCATTGTCGAAGGTGAAAACTTAACCGTTTCATACAGCAATGCTATGGCAGATATGGGAATGGCAGGGCAGATTGCTTCAAGTTTTGTTTCCGACAAAGTAGACCTGCTGTGCGGAATTGCGACACCGAGTGCGCAGACTCTGTACAATGCAGCAATGGATACTGACATACCGGTTGTTTTTACCGCAGTTACTGATCCGGTAGCAGCTGAACTGGCAGGTGAAGATGGCACACCAGTAGGCGAAGTAACCGGAACCAGTGACAAACTGCCGATTGAAGCACAGCTTAAAATGATCCGGGATATCCTTCCGGATGCTAAGAAACTGGGGATTATGTATACCACCAGTGAAGTGAATTCAGTATCAGCCATTGCGGAGTACAAAGAGCTGGCTGGTGATTATGGATTTGAAATCGTAGAAAAAGGAATTACCACTACTGCAGATGTTTCGATGGCAGCAGATGACCTGCTGAGTAAGGTGGATTGTGTTACGAATCTGACAGATAATACAGTGGTAAATTCTCTTCCGACTATATTAGAAAAGGCGGATGAAAAAAATATCCCGGTCTTCGGAAGTGAGATTGAACAGGTGAAGATCGGCTGTCTGGCGGCAGAAGGGATAGACTATATTGCATTAGGAAAAGAAACCGGTAAGATGGCAGCGCAGATTTTAACGGGTGAAAAGAAAGCTTCGGAGATGGAATACCTTTCAATTGCTGAAACAGGATTGTATGTCAATACAAAAGCAGCTGAGAATCTTGGTATTACTTTAGATGAAGAAATGGTTAACGGAGCGTTAGAGAGTTTTAATGAAATCACAGAATAGGAAATAATCGGAGGCAGATATGGATTTTATAATTTCTTTTATTGAACAGGGGCTTATATATGGAGTATTGGCTCTGGGTGTTTATATCACTTATAAGATATTAGATTTTCCGGATTTATCGGTAGATGGGTCCTTTCCGCTGGGGGCGTCAGTGACCGCGACACTAATCGTGCGGGGAGTAAATCCATATCTGACTCTTTTAATCGCGTTCGCGGTTGGAGTAGCAGCAGGTATATGTACCGGTCTGATCCACGTAAAATGTCAGGTCAGAGATCTGCTGGCGGGAATCATCATGATGACCGCATTGTGGACGATTAATCTGCGAATCGCCGGTACCGCTAATGTACCGATGCTTTCCCAGCAGACTATCTTTAAAAATGATATGCTGAATTCGATCATACCATCAGGGATATCCGGGTATGTGAAGATTCTTATGATCGTAATCCTGGCACTGGTTTGTAAGTTGCTCATGGATGGTTACCTGAAAACGAAATCGGGTTATCTGCTGCGGGCGGTAGGAGATAATGATATTCTGGTCACCTCCCTGGCGAAGGACCAGGGGAATGTAAAGATTCTTGGTCTGGCAATCGCAAACGGTCTGGTAGCTCTGGCCGGCAGTATGTTTTGCCAGTATCAGAGAGTATTTGATATTTCTATGGGAACCGGTGCGGTAGTAATCGGTCTGGCCAGTGTTATAATCGGCACCAGCATTCTGAAAAAGCTGACCTTTTTTAAGCCGACAACAGCAGTGCTTTTAGGTGCGGTTATTTACATGGCGTGTGTGGCTATGGCATTAAAAAAATGCACGCCGCAGGATACCAAGCTGATCACGGCGATATTGCTGCTGGCCGTACTGGTCATCAGTCATGGCAGGAGAAAGAAGGTGAAGACCAATGCTTGAGCTGAAAAATATCCATAAGCTATATAATCCAGGAACGGTAAATGAAATCTGTCTGTTTGATAATTTTAATCTGACTGTAAATAAAGGTGAATTTGTTTCGGTCGTGGGCAGCAACGGTTCCGGAAAAACCTCTATGCTGAACATTATCTGCGGCAGCATCCCGATTGATTCGGGAAGCATTCTGGTCAAAGACAAGGATATTACCAGAGAAAAAGAATATAAACGCAATGAGCGGATTGGCCGGGTGTATCAGAATCCGGCGATGGGAACCTGCCCGTCCATGACCATTTTGGAAAATATGTCACTGGCTGATAATAAAGGAAAGTCATACGGACTTAGCAGAGGAACAAACAAAGACCGGATTGATTATTATAAGCAAATATTAAGCCAGTTGAATCTGGGCTTGGAAGATAAAATAAATATAAAAGTCGGCTCGCTGTCGGGTGGTCAGCGTCAGGCAATGGCTCTGCTGATGTCGACGATGACACCGATTGAGTTTCTGATCCTTGATGAGCATACGGCAGCCCTGGATCCGAAGACAGCGGAATTGATCATGGAATTGACCGATCGTCTGATCCGGGAAAAAGATCTGACGACCATCATGGTTACACATAACCTTCGCTATGCGATTGAGTACGGCAGCCGGCTGATCATGATGCACCAGGGAGAATGTGTATTGGATAAAGCAGGCGAAGAGAAGCAGAATATGTCAACCGAAGATGTTCTGCGCCTGTTCAATGAGATTAGTATTGAATGCGGTAATTAAGTGTTTCACTTACTGGGACGCCACTGCGTGCTTCGAGGTGATTCATGCGAACACGGGCAATGCCCCTGACAAACTTCCGCTAACTACGACCGCGACGCGCAGGAAAGCCTTTGCGCCGGGTCTCCATAAGCGGCGATTTTGTCAGGGGCAAAAAACGCCCTCTAATGTTCGCTTAGAATCACCTCGAAGAACGCAGTGGCTGCTCTCAGCAAGTTACATTTATAGTGGTCGAGGTATTTAATATCTTCGCTAAGATGAATCCTGTTGGAGGCGAGTAGCTTATAAAATAAGTGTGGCCAAACCTTATTTCTCTTTTGGAATGATTTCAATCCAATAACCGTCGGGATCGTTGATAAAATAAATTCCCATTTCCGGGTTTTCAAAACAAATGCAGCCCATTTCCTTATGTTTCGTATGAGCGGCATCAAAATCGGCTACAGTAAATGCCAGATGGAATTCATTTTCCCCCAGATTATAAGCGGTATCGCGGTCCCGCAGCCAGGTCAGTTCTAATTGGTGATGGGTGGTGCCGTCACCTAAAAATACCAGTATGAAACTATTATCGTCTGCTTCCTCCCGGCGAATTTCTGATAAGTTCAGGGCCTCGGCATAAAACTTCAGTGATTTTTCCAAATCCAATACATTAAAGTTATTGTGTGCAAATGTAAATTTCATAATAATATGGTCCTTTCTTAATTAAATAGTAAAGGTTTCACCTTCCTGCTGCAGACGGATGACTTTGTCACGATATCCGTCCGAGACTTCGTGTTGCAGCAGCTTATCAATGACCGGGAAATCCTGCCAGAAATGCATTGGTACAGCTGCCCGGATATCTACATGTCTCATATAGTAATCAAAGCCCCAGTAAAAACGATCCTGCTGACGCGGGTCGAGGGGCAGAAAGGCCAGATCTACCGGGCTGTCTGCCAACTTAGCGACTTCCTGTTTGAAACGAATGGTCATATCCTGGTATTCAGCTTCGGTTTCTTCTTCCGGCCAGGTCCACCAGTTCAGATCACCGGCGTGAAAGAGCATGGGACCGGAAGCTAAAGAGACCAAAAAGGCTACCCCTAAATCGGTGGAACCAGTAGTACGTACTTCCAGATGCGGGCAGGCGTGATTCTGATCTGGTTTTATAAAGGTAATCCGCTCCATAATCTCCGGTCCGGCACCAGCTTTTTTTTGAAGGTACTGCCGGTGTATTTTATTGCCGAGATCGTCGGAGATAATATATCGGATCTCACGGTAATGCTGCCATAATTCAAAAATCTTATAACTATAGTGATCGTAATGGCGGTGGCTGACAAATACATAGAAAACAGTATCCGGCGGTAATTCGGGCAGCCGGCCGGTATAATAATCAAATAAAAGTGCACAGGAGCCGGTATAAACCAGAAAACCGCTGTGCCCCAGATAAGTAATCTGCATAGCAATCAATCCCCCTTTCATATAAAGATATCATAAACTCGGTAGGAGGAGATGTCAACGGTCAGGAATTTATTTTGTATTAGTGACAGCAAGAGTAAATTATACTATAATGGACAGGTACATTTTGATTTAGAAGGAGATACATATGAGTATTTATGATACATTGAATGAGAAACAACAGGAAGCGGTATTTCATACCGAGGGGCCGCTCCTGATTCTGGCTGGTGCGGGATCGGGCAAGACGCGGGTGCTAACCCACCGGATTGCTTACCTGATTGAAAAAAAGGGGGTTAATCCGTGGAATATCCTGGCGATAACCTTTACGAATAAAGCGGCAGGAGAAATGCGGGAGCGGGTCGATAATCTGGTCGGAATGGGTTCGGAAAGTATCTGGGTCAGTACTTTTCATTCAACCTGTGTGCGGATATTGCGCAGACATATTGATCTGCTCGGATATGATAACAGCTTTACCATATATGATGCGGATGATCAGAAGACAATGATGAGAGAAGTGTGCAAATATCTGCAGATCGATACCAAAGTATTTCGTGAGCGGACCCTGATGAGCGCAATCTCTTCGGCTAAAGATGAGTTGATCACACCGGCGGAATTCCGGCTGGGTGCCCAGGGTGATTATGGAAAGCTGAAAGTGGCTGATGTATATGAAGAATATGAGAAACGGATGCGCGGTAACAATGCGCTGGATTTTGATGATCTGCTGTTAAAAACAGTGCAGTTGTTCCAGACCCATAATCAGGTGCTGGATTATTATCAGGAACGTTTTCGCTATATCATGGTGGATGAGTATCAGGATACCAATACGGTACAGTTTAAGCTGATCAGTATTCTGGCGGCTAAGTACCAGAATCTTTGTGTGGTCGGAGATGATGACCAGTCGATATATAAGTTCCGGGGAGCTAATATTAAGAATATCCTGAACTTTGAGCAGGAATTTCATAATGCAGCGGTTATTAAGCTGGAGCAGAACTACCGTTCTACATCTACCATTCTGGCAGCAGCTAATGCGGTGATCCGGAATAATTACGGCCGCAAGGATAAAACCCTTTGGACCGATAATGATGAAGGTGAAAAGATAGCTTTTAAGCAGTTTGATTCGGGATATGATGAAGCGGAATATATTGTTGGTGATATTAAGGAAGCGGTTGATTTTGGTAAACGCACTTATAATGAGTTTGCTATCCTATACCGAACCAATGCCCAGTCCCGCTTATTTGAGGAGAAGCTGGTATCGGCCAATATTCCATATAAAATCGTCGGTGGTGTTAATTTCTATGCCAGACGGGAAATTAAAGATCTGCTGGCCTATCTGAAAACCATCGATAACGGTCAGGATGATCTGGCAGTGAAGCGGATTATCAACGTACCAAAGCGGGGAATCGGTCTGACATCGGTGTCCCGGGTGGAAGAATATTCCCAGGCTAGGGAACTGGGATTTTATGATGCTCTCCGCGGTGTTGACTTGATTCCGAATATCGGCCGGGGCGGGGCAAAAATGGAATCATTCGTGGCGCTGATCGAGCATTTCCGAATGGAAACAGAGCGCCTGACACCTTCGCAGCTGATGGAAGACATCATTGAACAAACCGGATACATAGAAAGTCTTCAGGCTGAAGGAGAGATTGAAGCGGAGGCGCGGATCGAGAATATCGATGAATTGATGAGTAAATTGATCACCTATGAAGAATCTTGCGTGGAAGAACCGCCGACTTTAAGTGGTTTTTTGGAAGAGGTTGCGTTAGTGGCCGATATTGACAGCCTGGATGAAACCAGTGATTATGTTGTTCTGATGACCCTTCACAGCGCTAAGGGTTTGGAGTTTCCCCATGTGTATCTGGCGGGGCTGGAAGATGGTATATTCCCCAGCTATATGACCATTACCGCTGATGGTTCCGATGAGATTGAAGAGGAACGGCGGTTGTGTTACGTAGGGATTACCAGAGCCAGAGAAGAATTAACCATGACCTGTGCCAGACGCAGGATGGTAAGGGGGGAGACCCAGTATAATAAAATGTCCAGATTTTTAAAAGAAGTGCCGTTGAATCTAATGACCGATGGAAATTCATTTGCTAAAGAGGAGACGGAAGTGCCAAAGCAGACAGCTTTTGGCCAGGCTAAGCAGGCCTTTAAGGCAAAGCCCTTTGCAGCTCTAAAACCAAAACAGCAGTTTACCGTGACCCAGAGCGATAACCTGGCATATGATATAGGAGACCGTGTACAGCATCAGAAATTTGGCGAAGGGACGGTCACCGATATTACTCAGGGCGGACGGGATTATGAGGTGACGGTAGATTTTGACGGCGCCGGCACGAAGAAGATGTTTGCGGCATTTGCCAAACTCAGAAAGATTTAATTTATCAAAATTTAATTAAAATCGTATAAAATGATGGCTTTCTTAAAATGATAATGATATAATAAATACAATTAATAAGTAATATACACACTGGAAAGGACGTGGGAGCATGAATAAAGTAGAAGAGCTGATTGCAACAACAAAGCTTAATGATTTATGGAAGAGTAAACATGAAGATGAAAAGGTGAAACACACTATACTGTGGGTTTTGGCAGTAGTAGGAGCAGTTGTGGCTATTGCCGGCATTGCTTATGCAGTATATTGTTTCTTTACACCGGATTATCTGGAAGACTTTGAAGAAGATTTTGAAGATGATTTCAATGATGACTTTTTCAAGGAAGAACCTGAAACGGTAAACGAATAGGTTTAGTATGAAAATGTAAGCAGAGCAGGATGAACACTTGGCAGCAGTTTCGACAGGTAGGGTATCCTGCTTATTTTATGTAAAGAGAGGTAAATGGTTTGGATAAGAGATTTGCATTATTAATCGATGCGGATAATGTATCTGCGAAATACATTAAACCAATCCTGGACGAGCTGTCCAAGTATGGAAATGTGACAAGAAAAAGAATATACGGAGACTGGACGAATACTCAGCATTCCTCATGGAAGGATGAGTTACTGAAGAATTCAATTAATCCGATCCAGCAGTTCAGCTATACACAAGGGAAGAATGCTACCGATTCGGCGATGATTATCGATGCGATGGATATTCTCTATACCGGCAGTGTTGATGGGTTCTGTATTGTTTCCAGTGATAGTGATTTCACCCGTCTGGCCAGCCGCTTAAGAGAGAGCGGGCTGACCGTCATTGGCATGGGTGAAGAGAAGACACCGCAGCCGTTTCGAAAAGCCTGTGATATATTCACTAGTCTGGAATTGCTGGTACAGGAAGCGGAAGAAGAGGAAGAAGTGCTTGATATTGCGGGCATGAAGGTATTAGAAGAAGCGATAGTCAAGATTATTACCGAGAATCAGAACAGCGGCCGTGAGACGGCTCTGAGTGAAGTGGGGAATCGGCTGGTAAAGATTTATCCGGATTTCGACGTCAGAAGCTATGGATATAGTCTGCTGTCAAAGTTGTTGGAGGAATTTACGAAGATCAAATTGATCAAAAGCGGCAATATCGTATCGGTCGTGCTTAACGAGGATTCAGCAATGCGGGCCGAGGCGGAGAAATATATTATCCAACAGGTAAAAGAGGCGAAAGATGCCGGAATTGAGCTGGGCTTGCTGGGACAGAAAGCGCATGAGCAGTATGATAATTTTGATGTCCAACACTTTGGCTATTCACAGTTCAGTCAATATGTCCGCAGTATCAGCAATATTAAGGTTGTGGAGAAAGATGCGGCATTGCGGGCATTTTATGTGAAAGGGAAGAAGGAAAACAGTTTGTCATGAAAAAGGGGCAGATGTATGAAGGCATAATTGGACGGGTGGATTTCCCCAATAAGGGAATTGTAACCGTTCCGGGTGAAGACCAGACAGTTATAGTGAAAAACGGAGTTCCGGGGCAGAAGGTGCGTTTCTGCGTTAATAAGATCCGTAAAGGGCAGCCGGAAGGACGGCTGATGGAAGTGGTGGAACGATCGCCTCTGGAAGTAGAACCGAAATGTCCCCATTTTGGTACCTGCGGCGGCTGCACATATCAGAATCTGCCATATCAGGAACAGATTAAAATGAAGGCGGGACAGGTTAAGGAACTGCTGGATGAAGTGATCTCCGGATATGAATTCGAAGGAATCCTGGAAAGTCCCCTTACTGCAGGATACCGCAATAAAATGGAATTTTCTTTTGGTGATGAGTATAAAGATGGTCCGCTGGCATTGGGAATGCATAAGCGGGGGAGTTTTCATGATATTGTGACGGTAGATGAATGTCAGATTGCCGATGAAGATTATCGGAAGATTTTGGTCTGTACACTTGGGTATTACCGGGAAGTAAAGGCGGCGTTTTATCATCGTATGCGGCACGTGGGATATCTGCGGCATTTGCTGGTTCGGCGGGCGCAGAAGACCGGTGAGATATTGATCGATCTGATTACAACGCGGCAGGATAATTTTGTAGAGCAGGAATGGGTCAGGCGGCTGCTTGATTTAGAATTGAACGGTAAGATTGTGGGAATTCTGCATACATATAACGATAGTGTGGCGGATGTGGTGAAGGATGAAGGGACCGAGATTTTATATGGGCAGGAGTTCTTTTATGAAGAACTGTTGGGATTGAAGTTTAAAATAACACCGTTTTCCTTCTTTCAGACAAACTCGTTAGGTGCGGAAGTTCTTTATGAGAAGGTGCGGGATTATGTCGGTGATACCCGGGACAAGGTGATCTTCGACCTTTATAGTGGAACGGGAACCATAGCGCAGATTGCGGCAGCAGTTGCAAAAAAGGTCGTGGGTGTGGAAATCGTGGCGGAAGCGGTGGAAGCAGCTAAAGAAAATGCTGAGCTCAATGGGATTGATAATTGTCAGTTTTGGGCCGGCGATGTGCTGAAGGTGATCGATGAACTGAATGAGGTGCCGGATCTGATCGTGCTGGATCCGCCGCGGGAAGGGATTCACCCGCGGGCGCTGGAGAAGATTATAGGGTTTGGTGTAGAACATATGGTATATGTGAGCTGTAAGCCGACCAGTCTGGCGCGTGATTTGGAAGTGCTGACAGCGAGGGGATATCGGGTGGAGAAGGTTTGTTGTGTGGATATGTTTGCTGGTACGCCGCATGTGGAGACGTGCGTACTCTTGTCACGCAGAGATATCAACACTGTAAAAATTACGATGGAAGTGAAGCGGGAGGACAAGGTTAATAAAAAGCCGACCTATAGCCGTATTAAGGAGTATATCTTAGAGAATTATGGGATTAAGGTACACACTGCCAATATTGCGCAGGCGAAGAGGATGTTTGGACTAGAACCTAGACAGGCGTTTAATAGAAAGACGGATGATTTTGCAACTCGTCCATGCTCTAAAGAAAAAATGGAAATAATTAAAAAGGCATTTTATCATTTTGGCATGATAAGTGAAGTATAAAATCAGAATTAGATAAGGGAAAAGGTATGAAGCAGATATATTTAATTGGCGGAACTATGGGAGTTGGTAAAACAGTAACCTGTCAGCAATTAAAAGCTAAACTTGGTAATAGCGTTTATCTTGATGGTGACTGGTGCTGGGATATGAACCCCTTTGTCGTAAATGAAGAAACAAAGAAAATGGTTATTAAAAATATAACGGGTGTTTTGAACAATTTTATAAACTGTTCTATGTACAAACATATTATTTTCAGTTGGGTTATGGATGAACAAATAATAATCAATGATTTAATTAATCGCCTGAATTTGGATGGATGTACAATTCATAAGATTTCTTTGATATGTAGACCAGCAGTATTGAAGGAACATCTTGAAGAAGATATTGAAAATGGAATTCGGACAATTGATATTATAGATAAGGCAATGGGGAAATTGTCTAAATATTCATTGCTTGATACTCTAAAAGTAGATGTTTCAGGATTTGCTCCTAATGAGACAGCCGTACATATCATGGAAAATTGTTAAATTCCAATTAGTTGATTAGATTTAAGAGTCGGAAGTTCAATACAAAATGGGGATGTGTATATGAGTGTTGGTGAAGATATAAAATCTGCAAAGAAAGGTTTTGAAGCAAGTTTTTTTGGAAAAAGACTTCTATGAGAAGCAGACGACAGATGATAGCCATTTAAAGCTGTTAATGGACATGATGGAAGTCAAGAGAAATGATAAAATCCTGGATTTAGGAACGGGAACCGGATATATCGCTTTTCCTTTGGCAGAAAAGTATAGAACTTCAACGGTAATAGGCTTGGATATCGTAACAGAAACTTTAAAACGAAATGCGATAAAGACGATAAAAAGCAATATAAATAATCTACAATTTATATCTTATGAAGGTAATATATTTCCTTTTTTGGATAATAGTTTTGATATCTTATTGCGAGATATGCATTGCATCATTTTTCGAATATCATACAAAGTTTTAAAGAGATGTACCGAATATTAAAACCACATGGGAAACTGATTATTTCTGATCCTACACCAAATGAAAATGATTCCTGTCAATTTGTAGATAAATACATGCAAGTGAAGCCGGATGGACATATAAGATTTTATCGACTAAATGAATATCAAAAAATGTTGGATAAAGTGGGATTTAGGTTTATATCAAATCAAGTAACCAGTATTAGATTTCCACGTAAGGAAGTAGAAAAGTATTCTGAAATCATAAGGAAAACAGATAAGAACATCCTTTTGGGATATCAAATTGAGATACAGGGAGATGAAATTTGGGTTACTGAAAGGGTACTGAATATGATTTTTTGTAGATAGGATATTACAATTTGAAAGGAAGATTATTTATGCAACAAGATTATCATGCAGTTATTATAAATATAAGTCAAATTGATAAGAGCATATTTGAACGTTATAAAATCCTTGATATAAAAAAACGTTTTCTAGGATTGCTGAAACTTTATAGAATTAATGTTCCTGAAACAGATATTGAAAACGCAGCTAAAGAAGTTCAACTTAATATGAGTACAAAATTGAAAAAAGAATGGTATGCCACATTCTATAATGCAGAAAGATGTATTATAGTATTCCGTAAAAAGGTATTTCATCTATCTACAAATGGAATATACCCTGTATATCAACAGAAGATAAATACAGCCAGAGCCGATGAAAAAATAAAATGGGATGAAATGCTTATGTATGCAAAAACATTAGGTATTCCTGATAAGCAATTAGATTTTCTCCCATCGGATTACAAAATAGAAGTATACTGTTAAATTTCAAGTTAGGGGAGTGCTTGATATGAAATCAAAATGAAAGGAATTTAATGTCAACCATTTTTGAAAATGTCCTAAAATAATCAGATCATTAGCACCAGTGTGAGCTGGTGCTAAAATTATACGATCAACGCTGCGGTTGGCAGACGATTATCATGATGTTCCCAGAATGC
>Ga0153940_1000229_pt1 | contig 33040 bp, 31 predicted proteins | sample TSNJ024MetaG_FD_104736 | JGI IMG/M metagenome (GOLD analysis project Ga0153940, IMG submission 104736) | Attine ant fungus gardens microbial communities from New Jersey, USA - TSNJ024 MetaG | ecosystem: Host-associated > Fungi > Mycelium > Unclassified | place: USA: New Jersey, Brendan T. Byrne... | reverse complement strand
GTTCTATCAGGTTTAAATTGGGGGAATAGGCTGGAAGGAAAACCGGCTTTATCTTTGTGGTTTCCAACCATTGGAAAAGTTCCTTATTCCTGTAGTAGCGTGCATTATCTGTAATCATGTATATGATGTGGGCATCCGGATTCTTTTCCAATACCTTTTCACAAAGCAGCATTGTACTGGCAGCATTGACACTTTCACAGTCCAGGGCGATAACATCTACAGGATCTTTAGCATTCAATACGGCATTTATGTTTACCCTGTCCCGCCCGCTGACGGTGGGTTGTTCGCGCTCCGTCCCTTTTTCAATCCAGGCATGGGTAGAACGCGTATTATGGGTAGGATGAACCCCGTCACCATAATAAATAACCGCTTTATTGTCGGCTGTTTGTTCCAATAAATCCGACAGGACTTCCATAAAGGCTTCCTGGGCCTGGAAATCCACTTCACAGGCCACCTGTTTGGTTTGTTTATAAGTAAAGCCGATACGGTTTAACAAATCCACTGTCCCTTGTGGGGTGTAATCTATGCCCCACCGCTCTTTGATCCATACCGCAACCGATTTGGCATCCGTGTACAGGGTGCTGTTTAACTCCGCTCGCAATTCACTTATCTGAACAGAGGTCAACAGGCCCCAATAACCCTTATAATCAGTTCGAAGGTAAGCCTCCAAACCATCATTCAAAAAGGAACCGGCATAACGGTAGACCGTAGAAGCATCAATACCCAGATACTCGGATACTCTTTGGGGGGAAAGACCTTTGCCCAACATCAGGATGCAAGTGACCTGCACATAAGAACGACGATCGGACACATTACGTTGGTAACGTTCCAGGATTTCGATGTCAGAGCAGGGCAGGTTGATTTTCATAACGCAAAAATAAATGTTTTTCCTGATTCTTTCGCAATACAGTTACTTTTGAGTATAAATGAAATATCAATCAAACAATATCTGGCAGGGATGAACATCAGGTCTGTAAAGGATTATGGCTATTATGGCATGTTCCATTGCCCGTTCAGGAAGGATCGGAACGCAAGTTTTAAGGTGGATTACCGAAAAAACGTATGGTATGATTTCGGTGCGAGTAAGGGAGGCACAATGATAGACCTTGTTATGAGGATGGAGCATTGCTCCTTAGCCGAAGCATTCCAGAAGTTGGACGATACATCCTTTTCCTTTCAACGGGATGCTCCTATTGTTTCGATAAATCGGGAACCGGCAATAAAGATTCAGCATATTGCTCCACTCACTCATCCGGCTTTATTCGACTATCTGAAAGAACGGAGCGTAACCACCGATATAGCTAAATACTATTGTTCCGAAATACATTATACCATAGCGGGCAAAAACTATTTTGCGATAGGTTTTCCTAACGATGCCGGAGGATGGGAATTACGGAATAGGACTTTTAAAGGAAGTATCAGCCCGAAGAACATTACGACTTATAATAATGGAAGCGATACCGTAATGGTATTCGAGGGCTTTATGGATTTCCTTTCTTACCTCTCCTTGAAGCAAAATTCATCTCCGACAATAGATACCGCCGTTCTTAATTCTACGGCTAACCTCTCCAAAGCGATCCCGTTTTTGCAATACCATAAAACGGTACACGCTTTTCTTGATAACGATGAAGCGGGAAAGAGGGCTGTACAGAGTTTATACCCGGTTTGCAAAGAGGTACTCGATCAATCGAAACTCTATGCCGATCATAAAGACCTGAACGATTATTTATGCAACCGTTCTAGTATGAATCGACCTGTAGTGAAGAAAAACAGAGGCATTAAACGATAGGCATTACGAGACAGACCTCGCCGCGGGATGCTTTATGTTTTTTGGGGAGCAAGTTTATGTTTTGGTCTTACCAAAACCCACTTGCTCCCACTTATCCCGATGGTTGGTGGGAGGAAATTCCGTTGGTCTAATCATAAAACACATTGAGCAATGAAAGAAAGAAAAGCAATAAAAACAGGTGGTCGCCCCGCCAAAAAATTAGGAGAAAAGCGAACCTATATGGTCAACCTGAAGCTCAATACGGCGGAATATTATTCGCTAAAGACGAAAGTCAAATCGGCAGGAATCAGCCGGAGTGATTTTGTTCGCCAGTGTATAGCCGAAAGTTCTATCCGTCCTCGACTAACACCTGAACTGAACGACTATATCCGAAAGTTATCAGGCATGGGAAACAATCTCAATCAGATTGCTCGAAAAGCAAACACCGAAGGTTACACCAGTACGCGGAGTGAATATCTCTATCTCGCTGACAAGATTGACAACGTAATTGAAATGATTAAAAATGATGGCAAAAATCGTAAAGGGTAAAGCGTTTAAGGGTGTGGTCAATTACATTCTTGATAAGCAAAAGGATACTCAAATTGTTGATTTCGACGGGCTTCGCATGAAAAGTAAAACCTCCATTGTCCAAAGCTTCGTAACACAAGCCAGCCTGAATAGTCGTGTATCTAAGCCGGTTTGTCATATTTCGTTGGATTTTTCCGCGCAGGATAAGGGCAAGCTATCGAACCAATTAATGGGACAGATTGCTCGCGAGTATATGAAACAGATGGGCATAGTGAATACGCAATATATAATTGCCCGGCATTTCGACAAGGAACATCCACATATCCACTTGATTTACAATCGTGTGGACAACAATGGGAAAACAATCACCGATAGTAATGATCGCTTCCGAAGTGAGAAAATCTGTAAGGAATTGACCGAGAGGTACGGATTGTATTTCGCCACAGGTAAAGAAAACGTGAAAGAGCATCGTCTAAAAGAGCCGGACAAAACCAAATACGAGATATACAATTCTCTAAAAGCATTGGTGCCAAAGTGCAGCAATTGGGAGCAATTAACAGCGGAATTACAAAAGGAAGGAATTAAAACCGAGTTCAAGACCAAAGGTAATTCTGATGAAATACAAGGAGTTCGATTTGAGAAGAACGGATATTTGTTCAATGGTTCTAAAGTGGATAAGATGTTTAGTCATTCGAAGATTAACTATCAGTTAGATCAGAATGCCCGAAGCCACTCCGTAAGCCAAAATCAGGTACAATCCCATTCAACGAATAATTCTGTGGGTTCGGCAATAGAAACTACCGGTTTCATTTTGGGAGGTCTACTGGATGTACACCCCGGAAACGGATACAATGAAGAAGAAGCAGAATTTCAACGCCAGCTTCGTAAGAAGAAAAAACCGAAACGGAAATTCGGGAGACAAATGTAACAGTACTAACAATTTAAATAACGCATACAATGAGAAATATGGATATACAAGACGTATATACGCTTTTTGAAGAAATCAAAGGGCTCATTAAGAAAGGAAGCGGAAACATTCCCACCATTGTTCAATCTGAAATAGAGTTGCCGGATTTATCTGCCATCAGTGAATTAACTAACAAGCTGCACGAAACCATCGAAGAAGTTCGTAAGCCGATAAAGAATGAATGCCACCACACATTCAGCATTGCTTCGAATAAAATCTTCTTTAGCGTAATAGGCATGGGCATAGCCTTGCTTGTGTGTATGTTTACAATATATTACCAGCGAGAAGAAATCGCCACATATAAAGACAATGACCTGAAATATCGCTATGTTAAGATGCAAGGCGGAGCCAGCGATAAAACCCTGTTGAAGTTGGAAGCCAATTTCACCTATAACCGCAGCAAGGATAGCATTTCTGTTATCCGCCAACAGGTGGAGCTATACGAACGGTTGGTTAGAGAACAGGCAGAAAAAACCGAACAGGCAAAATTCAATTCAGGCGAGGCGGAACGGTTGCAAAAAGAGGCAGAAAAGGTAAAACAGAAATAAATTCGCGGAAACAGTCAAACACCCCGGTATTATTACTATTTTTGCAAAATATAAATTGTAAACAATACTCAAATGAACAGGATTAAAGAAGTCCTTGACAAAAGAGGCATCAAACAGACATGGCTGGCCGAACAGTTGGGCAAAAGTTTCAATACAGTAAATGCTTACGCACAAAACCGCTCCCAGCCACCAATGGATGTACTGTATAAGATAGCGGAGATACTGGATATAAGCGTGAAAGACCTGTTAATAGATAATAAGGAAGAAAAATAGATATGGCAAAGAAAGAGAAACAAGAAAAGCCCATTGAGGTCAACCTGTGGGAGTCGGCGAACAAATTACGGGGAAGCGTTGAGCCGTCGGAATATAAGCATGTGGTATTGGGGTTGATATTCCTGAAATTTGTCAGCGATAAGTTTCAGGAACACCGTGCAAAGCTTATTGCCGATGGAAAAGAGAAGTATGTTGAGATGCTCGAGTTCTACAATATGAACAATGTATTCTTTCTCGAAGAAATATCTCGCTGGAATTATATCAAAGAGAATGCCAAGCAGGGCGATTTAGCTTTGATTATCGATACGGCTCTGCATACTATTGAAAAAGATAATAAGAGCCTGAAAGGAGCATTACCCGATAACTATTTTTCCCGTTTAGGTCTGGACCCGTCAAAGTTGGCTTCGCTAATTGATGAAATCAGCGAGATAAATACCATAAAAGATAAGGAACAGGATGTGGTAGGGCGTGTTTACGAGTATTTTCTTTCCAAATTCGCATTGGCAGAGGGAAAAGGGAAGGGCGAATTCTATACGCCGAAAAGTATTGTGAACCTGATTGCCGAAATGATTGAACCCTACAGGGGAATTATCTATGATCCTGCTTGCGGTTCGGGCGGTATGTTTGTGCAGTCTGTTAAGTTTATAGAGAGCCACCACGGCAACAAAAAAGAGGTTTCTATTTATGGGCAGGAATATACCAATACCACATACAAGCTGGCAAAAATGAACCTTGCCATTCGTGGTATTTCCGCCAACTTGGGAGCTAAAGCGGCCAATACATTCTCCGACGACCAGCACAAAGACCTGAAAGCTGACTACATTATGGCAAATCCGCCATTTAACCAGAAAGAGTGGCGTGCCGAAGGCGAATTGATTGACGACCCGCGCTGGCGGGGTTACGATGTACCTCCCAAAAGCAATGCCAACTATGGCTGGATTCTCAATATGGCGAGTAAACTTTCCGAAAACGGGGTTGCCGGTTTTATCCTTGCCAATGGAGCATTAAGCGGTGGCGGCGAAGAATATAAAATACGCCAAAAGCTGATTGAGAATGACTTAGTAGAAGCCATCTTGGTCTTGCCGCGAAGCATGTTTTACACAACTGATATCAGTGTTACTGTCTGGATACTGAACAGGAACAAAACAGCACATACAGTGCAAGTGGGCGATGAAACACGCCGGTACCGAAACCGCAAAGGCGAAATTCTGTTTATGGATTTGCGCCAGATGGGCGAACCTTTCGAGAAGAAATTCACGCAATTCTCAACTGGCGATATTCAACACATCGCTGCAACCTATCACGATTGGCAAACCTCGACCGAGACAAATATTACCGAACTGTTTAATCAGCCGGAATATACGTACAGTGCGATAAAAGAAGAGGTTGCCGCAAAAGATTTTTCGTTAGTTCCGAGCAAATACATCGCATTTGTAGACAGGGATGAGAATATCGATTTCGATACAAAAATGAAAGCCCTGCAATCGGAGTTTAAAGAATTACTGCAAGCCGAAGAGCAATCGAAACAGGAGTTACTGACCGCTTTTAAGGAATTGGGATATGAGATCGAATTATAAACGATTGGGCGATTACATTCGGGAGGTGGATGTGAGGAATCGAAATCTGGCAATAACCAATTTGATCGGATTGAGTATTCAGAAAAAATTCATCCCTTCAATTTCAAACACGATAGGCACAGATATGTCAACATATCGCGTTATAAAAACTAACCAGTTTGCATATTGTCCCGTAACTTCAAGAAATGGAGAAAAGATCACAATAGCTTTATATGATAAACAAGAGATTGCTATTATTTCGCAGGCATACAATATATTCGAGATAATAGATACTCGAAAATTATTACCAGACTATCTTATGATGTGGTTTTGTAGACCCGAGTTTGACCGTTATGCCCGTTATAAAAGTCATGGAAGTGTACGAGAAATGTTCGATTGGGAGGAAATGTGTAATGTGCAACTCTCTGTTCCCTCTATCAAAAAACAGCGTGAAATTGTAGCCGAATACCAAACCGTGCAAAAACGGATCGACCTCAACAACCAACTGATCCAAAAACTCGAAGAAACTGCACAGGCCATCTACAAACATTGGTTTGCGGATTTTGAATTCCCCGACGAAAATGGAAAACCCTACAAAGGCAGCGGCAGCGAAATAGTAGATAGCGAACTGGGAGAAATCCCGAAGGGGTGGAGAGTAGGAAAATTGAATGAGATTATTTCATTCAATAATGGTAAAGTAAAACCTTCTACTAAAGGAGAATATCCAGTTTATGGAGGCAATGGAATTGTTGAACATGTGGATTGTTTTAATGACGAAAATATTATTATAGTCGGTCGTGTTGGTGCATATTGCGGAAGTTTGTTTTTAGAAAAAAAGAGGTGCTGGATTAGTGATAATGCCATTTCAGCAAAACCATTTGAAAACAGCATTATGTTTTGTTTCTGCACCTTACAAAATCTAAATTTGAATGAAAGAAGCGAAGGAACAGGACAACCATTAATTACACAAGCAATATTGAATGAGATAGACATTGTCATTCCGCCCGATAAGGTTATTCAAGCATTTGAAGAAAAAATATCTATTCTTAATAAGAATATCGAATTATATGTAAGACAAAATAGTATTTCAAATGAATTGCAATCACTTTTTCGTTCGAAGATGTCAACAATAGAAAAAGAAACAATAAAATTAGCAATATGTCCAAATTTACTGAAGCACAATTAAACCAAATGTGTCGCCCCGCAAGTGATACAGAGGAAACCAAACTGCAAAATGCAGAAGCATTATTAAGAAGAGCTTTATCTGCAAGTTCTATCATACAATCATCTAAATATGAAGTATTTGGTCAAGGTTCATATGCAAACAATACAAATATTCGGTTAAATAGCGATATTGATATTAATGTTTGTTATACAGATGCGTTTTACTATAAGGTTCCCGCTGGGAAAACGGGTAGCGATTATGGGCATAATAATCCTGTAAGCTATTCTTTTCAAGCATTTAAGGATGATATAGAGAGAATGCTTGTCGCTTTTTATGGACGTTCTGAAGTTGTAAGAAATAATAAATGTATAACTATAAAAGGGAATACAAATCGAATCGAAATAGATGTTGTCCCTACATGGAGACATCGGCGATATGACAATGAAAATAATCGAAATTATGTCGAGGGCGTTGTATTATACGCAGACGACAATCAATCTAAGGAGGTCATTAATTACCCCAAGCAACACATAAAGAACGGTATTGATAAAAACACCGATACATTAAGACGATTCAAACGGCTCACCCGCATTTTCAAGAATGTTCATGTAAAAATGGACGATGACAATTATCATCCAAACGAAAATATTACTTCTTTTTTATTGGAATGTTTAACATTTAATGTGCCAACAGCAACTTATAACAAAAACAGATATAGTTGCACATGGAATGATATTTTGAAAGATGCAATTTTTTATTTGTGGGATAGCACGAAAAAAGATTCTACAGTTTATAATGAATGGGGAGAGGTCTCGGAACTTTTATATTTGATGCGTGGGCATAAATGGAATCGACAAGACGTGCACAATTATATGCATTGGATGTGGAATTATTTGCAATTAAGTTAGTTTAGTATGGTTAGATATGATATTGGTAGATATATAACGGCTATAGTAGTTCTTTCGATAGCATTATTTCTAATTATTGCTTTTTTTAGAAATAATCTTTCATTCAATAGATTAGATGGCATTTGGGAGGATATTACCACAACTATAACTGTTGTTACAATTATATGTACTCTATTTGTTTCGTGGGCTTGGAAATGGAAAATATTTCAAGGATGGTTAGTTCCATTCCCTTGTTTATCTGGGAAATGGGACGGCGAAATCACTTCAACATATAATACTGAAAATAAGTTAATACCTGTAGAAGTTACAATTAAACACCATTTTTTCAATATACAAATAAAAGTAAAAACAAATGAAAGCACAAGCATTAGTACTTGTGGCTCATTTGATATTGACGAAGATAGAGGATTAAAACAACTAATCTACTCTTATCAAAACAATCCAAAGGCAACTGTGAGAAACCGCAGTGAAATTCATTACGGAACAACACGATTAGAGATAAGTGATAGTGCTAAAGCGTTAGAGGGAGAATATTGGACTTCTCGAAAAACAATTGGTGATATAAAACTTAAAAGGCAATAAATCAATATAATTATGGATAAAATATTGAAATCTATTTACTTGCGACTTGATTCGACAACTCAATCGTTAACAAAGAACGCAATATCGCAACTATTGATAAAAATAATCTACGCGAATATTAATTCGATTTCTGAAAAAGAAATTATATCAGCATATAAAAATGTCATCGGCAAGAACAAAATAGACGAAGAAAAAGTAAAAGATTGCTTAAAACAATTAGTAGATGAGAAAAGTATTATACGCCAGAGAGGAGTATATCATATCTCAACAAACAAAAGAGAGAAAATAAATTTATCATACCGTGAGTCGGAAACAAGAAAAAATCAAATAATAGAAACTTTTTTTAAACCGTTCTTTTCAGAAAAAGATGCAGTAGCAGAATGGTTTTTAGATTCAATTGTTTCTTTCTTTAGAGCGTATTCTAATGAATGGATTGCAGACTTATGCTATAAAAAAGTATTTGCAATTTCAAGCAGTAAAGAAAATATACTGAATGTAATTCGTAATAAAACATTGACAAACAAACAGATTGACAAAAGAGATCAAGAAGAGTTGTCTAAAAAATTCGTAAATTTTATTGCAACAAGAGATCCTTCTGTAGATGCGTGCTTATGGGAATATGGCACATCTTCATTTTCCGCACAACTTATAACAAACTCAATAGGTGCAGATGAGATTTCTATAGGAACATTTAATGATTGCAAATGTATATTGGACACAAATATCCTCATGCACATAGGCTTGGAATCAAGCGAGTATTATCCTGCTTTCAAATCATTGGAAGAGGTTTTTCAGATATTAAATGTTGAAGTAGGAATATTAAATATAACCAAAGAGGAATACAAAAATACTGTCGGAAAGAAAAGAGACGAAATACTTCGGATGGTAGAGAAATATTCATTGGAAGTAATCAAAGAAGTTGATGATCAATATACCAAAACAGCAATAGCAAGAAAATGCTACAATATATCTGATTTCAATCGTTTCTTTGGACAACTATTAGAAGTACCTCAATACATTGAAGAGAAAGTAGAAATTAAACTATTTGACCATGATTCCCAACTTGAAAATGTGATTGCGAAGTCTCAGGCAGATGAGCAAAAACAAAATGAATTGAATACAATCTTTAAACAGATAACCGGTCATGACAAACGACAAAACGCATTGATTCATGATGTAGGATTAATAGCAGGAGTTAATTATTTGCGAGAGAAAGAAAAATATTTTATTCTTTCACAAGAAGTCTCTATAAATAATTATGCAAAACAAAAGCCCTCGGTACAAGATCTTCCAATTTCAATTAAATTAGAGACTATTATAAATGTCTTGGCAGTGAATAATGGGGGTGTTAATATTGATGCAACAGATTACATTCCTCTATTCGCTTCTATTATTAGGAATGGACTAACCCCAAATAAAGAAACATTTAAGGTTGCCGATCTCTCTTTAATGTTAGAAAAGAATGAACAAATTGCTCAACTGCCAAGTGAAGAAACTATCCGAATAGCCAAAAATGTTCACAGAAAGCGGTTGTTGGGAGAAAGCGAAGAAAAAATAGCTTTAGAAATAACCCGAGAGATTCAAGGTGTTAAATTGCAAATAGTAGATGATTTAGAAGAAACAAAATCAAAACTTGCACTTGAAAAAGAGGAAAAAGGGAGGTATAAAGAAAGTGCAAATAAATCGACTAACGCATTAAAAGACAAAATAAAGAGAGAGCTAAACAAAGAATACGGCAAGAAAATAAGAAACAAAAGGATTCTTTTTTATGGGGTATTACCTGTTATTTTTTCAGTTGTCTCTATTATTGGATTCTGTCTTTACAATATGAATACAAATGAAAAAGCTGCTTTTTGGAATTATGTTGTTGCTGTTTTTGTAAATATAGCAACTAACTTATTGATAGTTAATCTTGCCTGTTGGCCTAAAATTAATGAATTAAAACGGAATAGGGACAATTGGGTTGAAGATGAAACGGAAAGCAGGTTGAGAAAAACATTGGAAAAATCATGAAATTTACCGAACCCATACTCGAAAAGGAATTTGCTAAATTATTGAAACGGAAAGGCTATAAATAGAAACAGTTATGAACAACGGCGAAATAATTATATATCGGAACGCTGAAGGTAACATTAAGATTGATGTTCGCCTTGACGATGAAACCGTTTGGCTTACGCAGGAACAAATGGCTATGCTCTTCGGGAAATCAAAATCAACAATCAATGAACATATTAAAAATATTTATATTGAAAATGAATTGATTAATGATGACTCAATGAGAAAATTCGGAATTTCCGAATTTTCCACCAAACCCACCAATTACTATAACCTCGATGTAATTATTTCTGTCGGTTACCGGGTAAAATCCCAGCAGGGCACACAGTTTCGCATTTGGGCTACTCAGCGCCTCAAAGAATACATTGTCAAGGGATTTGCATTGAATGACGATCGCTTCAAGTCGGGCAACTCGATGAACTATTTCAACGAGTTGCAGGAACGCATTCGCGAAATACGCCTGTCTGAGCGTTTTTTCTATCAAAAAATCAAAGATATTTATACCACAAGTATAGATTACAACCCTGACGACGAAAAGACCATTTTATTTTTTAAAGTCTTGCAAAATAAGCTCTTATGGGCTATCAGTCAACAAACAGCGGCCGAGCTGGTATATCGCAGGGTAGATGCCAGTTTATCTCTTATGGGAATGCAATCGTACGATAAAAAAAGTACCGGAGCAATAAGGAAGTCGGATGTCAGTATTGCCAAAAACTATCTGAACGAAGATGAAATGAAACTGTTGGGCCTGCTCGTGGAGCAATATTTAGCTTTTGCCGAAACAATGGCGCAACAACATACACCGATGTATATGAAAGATTGGATAGACCGATTAGACATCATCTTGCAACTGAACAGCAGGGAATTATTGGCTCACGCGGGGAAAATAAGCCACAAAATGGCTTTGGAAAAATCAGAAGAAGAATTCGAGAAATATCGTTTGGTTCAAAAGAAAATTGAAAAAGAGCAAAGCCTCAAAGAAATAGAGGAAGATATAAAACGTTTGAAAAAACCCGGAAAATGAAATTCACCGAATCCAAACTCGAAAAAGCATTTTCCGAACTGTTAGAGCAGGAAGGTTATCCGCATTGCTTGGGGAGTACGCTTTCGCGTAAGCCCGATGAAGTGTTGATAGGGGATGATTTGCAGAATTTCCTGAAAAAGTGCTACCGGGACGAAGGCATTACCAATGGGGAAATCAAATCCATTATCATGGAATTGAAATCGCTGCCTGCTTCGGATTTATATGAAAGCAACAAGCGTTTTATGAAGATGCTTTCGGACGGGTTTATTCTCAAACGTGAAAATCATAACGAAAAAGATATTTTCATACAACTGATTAATTATGCCGGATTAGACAAACAACGGCAACCAAGTGAAGAGGAATTAATTTCCGTTGCCGGCGACCCGCAAGCGGAATATATCATAAAAGATAAAAATATTTATCGCTTTGTTACCCAATTGGAAATTGAAGGTTCGGAAAAACGTATTCCGGATGGTATTCTGTATATTAATGGATTGCCATTGGTGGTATTTGAGTTTAAAAGCGCCATTCGCGAGGATGCGACTATTTACGATGCCTATACGCAGTTGACCGTCCGCTACGAACGGGATATTCCGGAACTTTTTAAATACAACGCCTTCTGTGTAATCAGCGATGGGGTGAACAACAAAGCCGGTTCGTTTTTCGCGTCATACGACTATTTTTACGCATGGCGTCGAATCGCGGGAATGAATAAAGACGTGGATGGTATCGACAGCATGTACACTTTAATACAGGGTATGTTTCATAAAAACCGCCTGAGGGATATTTTGCGTAATTTCATCTATCTGCCCGACACGTCCAAGAAAAACGAAAAGATCGTTTGCCGTTATCCACAATATTACGCGGCGCGTGCCCTGTTCGAGAATATCAAAAAAGCTCAAAAGCCTATTGGGAATGGTAAAGGAGGAACTTACTTCGGTGCGACGGGGAGCGGAAAGAGTTATGCCATGCTCTACCTGTCACGCTTATTGATGAGAAGCCAATATTTTGCCAGTCCTACCATTGTATTGATTACTGATCGAACCGATTTGGACGACCAGTTATCAGGACAGTTTACCAATGCCAAACAATTTATCGGCGACAGCAATATAATCAGTGTTGAAAGTCGCGACAAGCTACGTGAACTTCTGCAAGGGCGCGAAAGCGGCGGCGTGTTCCTTACCACCATTCATAAATTCACTGAAGATATCAAGCTGTTGACCGACCGACAAAATGTGATTTGCATTTCGGACGAGGCACATCGCAGTCAAACCAATCTCGACCAAAAGATTAAAGTAAGCGAAAAGGGCATTTCCAAAACATTCGGTTTTGCCAAATACCTGCACGATTCGTTGCCGAATGCCATATATGTTGGTTTTACCGGAACTCCCGTTGATGCAACGTTGAATGTATTTGGAAAGGTCGTGGATGCTTATACCATGACAGAATCGGTGCGTGATGAAATTACCGTCCGCATTGTGTATGAAGGACGCGCCGCCAAAGTTGTATTGAATAACGGCGAACTTCAAAAGATAGAGCAATACTACAACGATGTAGCCGAAGAAGGGGCAAACGAATACCAAATAGAGAAAAGCAAGCAGGAATCCGCCAAATTGAATGTTATTCTGGGCGATCCGGACAGATTGAAAGCATTGGCGGAGGATTTTGTTACCCACTACGAAAAACGGATATCCGAAGGTTCTTCAGTAAAAGGGAAAGCAATGTTTGTATGCAGCACACGCACTATCGCGTATGATTTTTATAAAAAAGTGATCGCGCTTCGTCCCGAATGGTGTGAAATAAAAATTGCTGAAGAAGGGGCGGAACTTTCAGACAAAGATAAACGAGAGTTGAAGCCGATGGAACGCATTAAACTTGTGATGACCCGCAGCAAAGACGATGATAAAGAATTATATGATTTGTTGGGAACAAAGGAATATCGTAAAGAACTTGACCGTCAATTCAAAAACGAAAAATCAAACTTTAAAATAGCTATTGTCGTTGATATGTGGCTGACAGGTTTTGATGTTCCGTTCCTTGATACCATTTATATAGACAAGCCGATCCGGCAGCATAACCTGATACAAACCATTTCGCGGGTAAACCGCAAGTTTGAAGGCAAGAACAAAGGCTTGGTGGTTGATTATATCGGCATTAAAAATCAAATGAATCTCGCTTTAGCTCATTACAACAAAGGCGATAAGGATAATTTTGAAGATATTGCCCAATCGCTTGTTGTGGTGAAAGATCATTTGGATCTACTCTCAAAATTATTCCACCAATTCGACAGTTCCAAATACTTTTCAGGTAGTACACTGGAACAATTGAACTGCTTAAATATGGCCGCCGAATATATACAATGCACCAAAGAGTTTGAAACTCGCTTTATGGATTTGGTAAAACGCCTGAAAGTAGCTTATGATATTTGTACCGGAAGCGAACAACTCACTCAAGAAGAGCGTGATCATGCACATTTTTATTTGGCGGTGCGTTCTATTGTTTTCAAACTAACCAAAGGCGATGCCCCCGATACGGCTCAAATGAATGCCAGAGTACAGGAAATGATAAAAGACGCGCTGATTAGTGATGGGGTGGAAGAAATATTTAAAATGGGTTCGGAAGATGAAACCAAACAGGATATTTTCGATAAAGATTATCTGGCGAAAATAAATAAAATAAAGCTGCCTAATACAAAAATCAAATTGCTCCAAAAATTGTTAGCAAAGGTGGTTGGCGAGATCAAAAAGATAAATCGTGTTAAAGGTATTGACTTCACTAAAAAAATGGAAAAATTAATAGAACGATATAACCAACGGGATGCCAACGATATTTTACGAAGCGAAGTCTATGAAGAGATGGCGGAACAACTTACTGAATTGATATGGGAAGTACATAAAGAGTTTTCGGCAGGAGAAGCAATGGGTATTGATTTTGAAGAAAAAGCTTTTTACGACATTCTGAAATTTCTATGTGTCAAATACGATTTTACCTATCCTGAAGATAAAATGATAGAACTTGCCAAAGGAGTAAAACTGTTGGTAGATTTTCAGGCGAAATATCCCGACTGGAATAAACGGGACGATATTAAATCTGCACTAAAAGTAGGTCTTATCTTATTACTCGATGAACATGGTTATCCCCCTGTTGAACGGGATGAGGTTTACACGGAAATATTTGAACAGGCGGAAAATTTTAAAAAGAATGGAGCCTGATTTTGTGAAATGTTCAATAAAAATACAGTATAAAATAAAATGAATGTAATAAAAGAAATGTCAAAAGACATTGATAATTTGATTGAGTGTTGCAATCAAATGATAGCCTACAATGGCCCTATATATCGAAATGGAAGCGGCTTTAAAATTCTTGTCCAGAAACTGGATAATCTTATTGATAAAAACCATCTCCGTCACAGTGAATTTCACGATGCCCTTTCCTTTTTGATTGGACGAAGTCATTTTTTAAATAATGTGGAATTAAGGATGATAATCACTGCATTGTCCAATCTACGAACAGAAAGGTGCAAACATCATATAGACAAAGTTTTTATCAGCCATTCGGAAAATGACAAAAATATTGTTCTTTCATTTGTAAAATTGCTGGAAAGTATCGGAATGACCAATAAACATATATTTTGCAGTTCTGTAAATGGTTATGGAATACCTATTGACGAAAATATATATGATTACTTAAAAGACCATTTTGCGAAGCAGAATATTTATGTAATCATGATGCTTTCAAACAATTATTACAAAAGTCCTGCAAGCCTGAACGAGATGGGCGCTGCATGGGCAACATCGAAAGATTATATTGCAATATTAATAAAAGGTTTTGAATTTGTTCGAATCAAAGGGGCTATTAATCCGCAAAAAATTGCAATGAAAATTGATGAGAAAAATCGATTGGACGAAATAAAAGATAAATTTATTTCTGCATTTGATTTACCAATGCTTTATCAAAAAGAATGGGAAACAAAACGAGATGATTTTCTATCTAAAATAAACGTCATTAACCAAGAAAACGAGGTGTTATAACATTGGACATATTTAATAGGAAAGCAAAAAGATGATCACCAAACAAGAACTCAAGCATATCCTCACCGATACTGAAAGTTATCATGTTGAGCGAACAATTTCGAAGACTGACATGGATAAATTCTGTCAGGCTATCTGCGCGTTTTCCAATGAACTTCCGGGAAGCGGGAAAAACGGCTACCTGATTATCGGCGCACATGACAACGGAAAACTTTCCGGTTTGAAGGTCAATGATAAGTTGTTGCTTCAAATCTCCAACATCCGCACGGATGGAAATATTCTGCCACAACCGGTTATGAGTGTTGTAAAGTTTAGTTTTGAAGGTGGTGATTTATTGGTAGCAGAAATACAACCATCCAAATTTCCACCAATACGTTATCGTGGACGTGTTTGGGTGCGTGTAGGCCCCCGAAAAAGCATTGCCTCAGAGGTAGAAGAAAAAATATTGACTGAAAGGCGACTTTCCAATGTTCACACTTTTGATGCGATGCCCTGCCTCGGAACAACTGTTAAGGATTTGGATGTAAACCTTATCAAAAAAGAATTTCGGTGGTGTTTTACAAAGTATGCTTTATTATACAAATCCATGATTGATATAGAAGAAAGCTAAATCGAAAGCTTTAAAATGGTTGAATAACTTTTTAGAAAAGCAGCATGTTTTTCTAAAAGCCCTTCTGATACGATGTCTAATACGGCAGTTATTTCCCTCAATACCAACGGTATATTCTTTACCAACAAAATGATTACATCCCTTAAAAGCACTCTGGAAACTCTCCCAATTATCCGTACAGATACTATCATAAGTTATTTCCAAAGCTGAGAGTTTATTTCTTAATGCTTTGGCTGTCTTTAAATTCCGCTTACCCCAAACATAAGCTACAATTTCGCCTGTACCCCTGTGATAAGCATATATCAGCCAGACTTTATTTTGCTTATTGCCCACATAAGTCCAAAACTCATCTATTTCTAATTGGTCATAACCTTGACTTTTAGGTATAAGTTTATAATTGGAATCAACCAGTACCGATAGTACTTTCTTTATACTTACCCTTTCGATTTCTGCAACATCCTTTATGCCTATCCCACGGACAAGCATCAACAGTATCTTGTGGATTAACATTGAATGACAGCCTTTATAACTTAAGGCATGGTCGCCTATAAACTGGCGGGTACAACTTTTACATAAATAATTTTGTTTGCCCGATACTTTTTTACCGTTTTTCTTTATATCTGTGCTTCGGCAGCCCGGACAATAGAGGGTAATGCTTATGATCATTTTACAAAATTACACTCTATGGTATTTATTGACAATTATTTATAACAGCATACTTTTTACACCACCACCGATGTTTAATACTTTTTCCAGTTCTGTCCTTTTCGCTTTAGAGAAAATCCAACCCGCTTGTTTCTCATCGTTATGTGTTAATCGGGGATTGAAGCGTCCTCCCAAATTTTTGAGGGTATCTTTGATTGCTTTGGTGTCTCCGAACAGGGCGATTGCTTTCTCCGAATAATCCACTATTTCGAATTGCAGGGTTTCAGCTATGACGGACCGTTCTGCCGATGTCGGTTGCTTTTCTCCTTTCGATGACTTGATATGGATATTGTCGGGATTCCCTGCCACAAATGAAAATTCTTTGATTGTGTTTTCTCTCTTGTAGATGGGAGATTTCTCTATAATCCAACCGCTATATTTGCTTTCACCCAGATAGTAGCCATCTCCCATTGTGTATTTTCCCCTGTGTTCGTAATCGGCGTTATACTCCGCTAAATAGGCTGTTTCCTCAAAATTGGATGCGTGTTTGCGCATTTCGGAAAAGATGTCCCGTTTATGTTTAGAGAATCCCAAAATAACAGTGCGCTGTGTACTGTGGGCGTAATAATCGGTTTGGCTGTCGCTCTCGTTCTGCCTCAATCGTCCAACGATAACCCCTTGTGCATCTTCGGGGAAGTTCTTCTCTAACCATTCCCTGCCGATAACTTCGACCGCTTCCCGTTCTTTCTTCTTCCTTTCGGCTTCCTCGTTTTCCTGTTTCAGTTTGATTTGAGCCTTTGCCAATAGTCCGGCTACTTCTTCATCGGTTTTGAACTGTGGGTTCTTATCGTCGTAATAGATACCTATCCCGAATTTCTCACTTAATGGACGGATAAGGCTTGTTGTATCAAAAGAATAATCCCTCAGATTGATTAGTTTATAATCAATGCCCCATTGGTCTTTGGTTATCTTATAGACTACATACCTGGGATAACTGTATCCTTCCATTTGTACGACTTGGTTTACCGATACGGTTTGCACGTCTGTATCTATCTCTTGTCCGGCGAATAATAAAAATTGCTTTGCCATGATGGTAAATTTTAGAAAATGAATACTACGATTAATGAAACGATAAGCAGGAAAAGAAAAACGGAGATAAGCAAGCCTATAAGCCTGAATACACACTTAATCAGGAAGCGGACAATAGAGTATGCAACAACCAAAGCCAGCAATAACCATACAGCCGTACTAACCTTTGTTAATAGCCATATACAGGTTACTATACATACTAACCTAAGCACCAATTTTATGTTAATTCCTGATGTGAGGTTGTTTTTTTGTTTCGTTCTTTCGTTTCTCTTTCCCATGACTTTTTTTTTCTGCGGCATCCGTCAGATCGGCTGTTTTTTGTTTCGTATTGGCGGCAAAAGGTCGGAGAGGTGAATGAGATAAAAATTTTTGTGCTAAATACGCTCGCCCGAAGAATGAGGGAAAGAGGAAGATTTCGCACAAAACCCTTCAGGGCCCAGAATTTTTCGATTCACCTCTACGGAATACCTTTGCCAATCGAACAAAGAACAGTCGGTCAGGATGCTTCCGATAATGAGGAATGGTAAAGAGGAATGAATTGGAGAATAAAATAACTGTGGCAACAGTGGAATTAAAATCGGTCAGAGTCAAAGGAAAAGATTCCGCTTATTTGAGAGTTAGAATATATTGTTTACCTTTGTGGGAGAGTTATTTGAAGTAGTGAAAAATGAAGCGAGGTAAAGCGGTTAAGTAGTTTCTAAGTCATTACCTATTGCCGAATATTAGTAGTTCAAACCCCTGAATGATACCGCATTTCTGAAAAATCACTATCTTTGTACCCTAAAAATCAGCTATAGATATGAAATTTATTAATTCCGTTTTTTTAGCCATAAGCATTTTGCTTCCAATGAAATCACACAGCCAAGAAATACCCCTGACATTAGAAGACCTGACGCCCGGAGGTAAAACGTTTAGCAAGTATCGTGCCGAAATGCCCCGTCAACTCGGTTGGCATGGAGATAAGCTGACCTACATAAAGGGTGATTCCGTGATGATTGCTCCCAATACAGACAAAGAGAAACCTCAGTTGCTACTTAGTCTTCAGGGTATTAACTCGGGGATGAGGTTCGATAAAGATGAGTCACTGAAAAGCCTGAATACAATACAGTTTATTTCTCCGGAGTCAAATGATATACTGATCGCCACTCCTGACAAGATATACTTATATGACTTTGTGGCAAAAAAGAAAGTGGCCACATTCCTTTCGTTAGACAAAATGAATAACCATGACTGGGCCGAAAAAAGCAGAATGCTTGCATATACAAAAGATAATAATCTGTATATACAGGACTCGGAGGGGAAAGAGACTGCCATAACAAGTGAAACCAATCCGGGTATCGTCTGCGGACAATCTGTTCACAGGAACGAGTTCGGTATAAACAAAGGTATATTCTGGTCTCCGGCAGGAAACCTTCTGGCATTTTACCGCATGGATGAAACTATGGTTACCGATTATCCGTTAGTAGATATTTCGGCGCGTATCGCCAAACTGAAAGATATAAAATATCCGATGGCTGGCATGAAAAGCCACCATGTTACAGTTGGGGTTTACAATCCTGTCTCACAACAAACAGTGTATCTGAAAACAGGTACTCCTAAAGAAAAATACCTGACAAATATAGCATGGAGCCCCGATGAAAAAAGTATCTATATTGCTGAAGTTAATCGGGGACAGGATACTTGTATTGTCAAGAGTTATGACGCTGCGACGGGTAAACTGCAAACAACGCTGTTTACCGAAACTCATCCGAAATATGTGGAGCCTGAAAATCCCGTGTTATTTCTGAAAAACGACCCTTCAAAGTTCTTGTGGCAAAGTGAACGTGACGGATTCAATCATTTGTATCTTTATGATACGACCGGAAAATTATTAAAGCAAATTACTTCCGGCAAATGGGATGTTACTTCTATATTGGGATTTGACGAAAAAAGCGAGAACCTGTTCTATGTCTCTACCGAAGCAAGTCCGATAGAGAAGCATATTTATAAATTGAATCTGAAAACCGGAAAGAGAGAGCAGTTGTCGAAGGAAGAAGGTGTTCATGACGGTATGCTTAGTGCTTCGGGAAAATACATCTGCGACAGATACACTTCGCAGAATAACCCCGGAAAAGTGACGATTACAGAAACCAAATCGAATAAATCGTATGTCTATTATTCTGCTAAGGACCCGTACAGAAATGTGCAGCTGCCCGAGATAACATTGGGTAAACTGAAAGCGAATGATAATGCGACAGACTTATATTATCGTCTGGTGAAACCGCTAAATTTCGACCCGGACAAGAAATATCCGGTCATTGTTTATGTATATGGAGGGCCTCATTCACAGATGGTGGATAACTCATGGATGGGACAGGTCAGAGGATGGGATATCTACATGGCAGAGAAAGGTTATGTGGTGTTTACGATGGACAACAGAGGTACATCGAACAGGGGAATAGATTTTGAAAATATTACGCATCGTCGGCTTGGGGTAGTGGAGACGGAAGACCAGATGACAGGTGTGGAATATCTGAAATCGTTAGCGTATGTAGATGCCGGCCGGATAGGCGTGCATGGTTGGAGTTACGGCGGATTTATGACCCTGAACCTGATGCTTCGCCATCCCGAAACATTTAAGGTAGGAGTGGCGGGAGGGCCTGTTACCGACTGGAAATACTACGAAGTGATGTATGGTGAACGTTATATGGATAGTCCTCAGGAAAATCAGGAAGGATATAAGAATTCGAGTATGGTGGAACGCGCCGGAGACCTTAAAGGCCGCCTGATGCTGATACATGGTGATGAAGACCCTACCGTAGTGATGCAACAGAGTTTGCAATTCCTGCATTCTGCCATTAAAAAGGGTACGCATCCCGATTTCTTTATATATCCGGGCCATGGACATAATATGACAGGACATGACAGGGTGCACTTACATGAGCATATAACCCGTTATTTTGATGATTTTCTGAAATAGGTAATCTTTATAATACCCTTATTGACTATGCCGGAGAAAAAGGACTGCCGGATATTATTATTTGGAATAATAGATTGCCCGGCAACAAACACTGCAAGTCTGTGTGAGCGGGGATAACAATATAAATCAGCCCTGACCGGAAAAGGTCAGGGCTGATTTATTAAATATTGTATCTACTTAGGGATTTATACCCTTTATCCGTACCGGCTCGGTTGTATTCTCAACCGTTTTTCCTTGCTTATTCGTTACAGATACCGTAAACGTATACTCATCGGTATGCTCGGGTGTGGTTTCCAACATAAGGGTTAAACTAAGACCGCCATGTGGCTTGTCTACTAAATTTACAGAAGACAATTTATCTCCGAAATATGTATGTGCACGAGTAGACCCATCGTAATCAACAATAGAATAATAATCCGGTCCGGTAACAGGCATATACCCGTTTTTTACATAGGCGCAAATATCCATAAAATAAAGGGAAAGGATGTCGTTCAGACTACTGCCTGCCGGATGATTACTATCTATAGCCTTGTCGCATGTTACATTTATATACCGCAGGGTATCCGCATTAGCGTACCTCGTATCACCATACTTAGCATTATAAGACGTGTCCCCTATCTTTTCTGTCAATTCATAATAGTAATCTGCATTGGAGCCTCTCCAATCGATAAAATCTTTTTCTTCACCTCCAGATACTATATTTATATGAATCGAAACACCATTTTTAACATCATAGATTTCTGGTTCTTCAAGACTACCGTTATTAATAATTGTATTCTTTGTTTTATCCACGATGATGCCATTATTAACACATACCCGAATTTCTCCCAATCCAATAAAGCTTTGGATATAAGATTTTTCATTTACAGGTAGGTCGCTGCAACCGCAATCGTATTTATCCTCACAACTAGTAACGATCAGCAATGATAGAGCCGAACATAATGCAAATAATTTTTTCATTTTATCTTCTTAAATTAGTGAAAATACTCAGATTATATTGATAGTTTCCGGCTGTCCCTTCTTGTGTTTTTGAACTTTTTTTGAAGGATTTTTACAAAGCAACATAAAAGAACTCGTTTAATCAATGGTTAATTATCACTGTTTTTTGTTAATTATTATCTTCCGGAAAGTTTATCTGTATATATAGCTTTTAGCTCTTTGACGTATTGATTGTCCCCTCCAACCTCCCTTTGGGGCAGGGCTGTTAAGTTCTGATTTTTTTTAGTTAAATGATGAATACAAAGAGAATTATTACACTGAGTTCCTCTGAGGAGACACTGAAATGCACTGAGAGAATATACCTCAGTGTTCCTCAGTGGGTACTCAGTGTTTCTCAGTGTAACAAAAAACTGAGAGAACTTAACAGCCCTGCCCCAAGGGGAGGTTACAGAGAGGGTAAAAGCCGACAGATAGAAAATAGAGGGAAAAAGGTAACCTTTGTTACCTTTTGAGAAAGTTACAAGTTTGCCTCGCCTTCGCTTCGGCGAATGTTAATTACATACGCTTTGCTCCTGTGACTGTTGGTTGGTACATCGGCATATTAGGCAATTGGCACATTAGTATATCCGTTACCTTTGTTACTTTTTAACAATACATAGTTAATGGATGCAAAATTTTCAAGATGAAAATAGTGAAAAATGTGTCAGATATGTCAGGTTTTAACTAAATGTAGTTAATAAATGTAAATGTGGTGATAAATTATGAATTGGACTTAGCACCTTTGCATGAGAATACTGTCTACTGTAAAAAATGTGTTACCTTTGTTACTTTTAGAGGATTTATGTAGAGGTAATCCCTTGTGGTTGCCTGCCTATCGTGTAACGGGCAGGCGCAAGATCTGCCCCTACAGAAAGAAAATAGTAACAAATGGAAACAGCTAAAAAAATGTCAACTTTGCCTTGCCTTCGCTTCGGCGATTGCTAATTGTCAAGTTTTAATAAAAGAATATAGATACGGATTGGAATAGAATAATAATATGTATAAAATAAGTAAACAATTTTCGTTTTCCGCTTCACATATACTCGAGGGTTTGCCTCTCGAGCATCCTTGTTCGCGGCTGCATGGGCACAATTATGTGATCACTGTACACCTGCAGGCAAAGCAATTGAATAATGTAGGATTTATAAAAGACTACAGAGAGCTCGATAGCGTGAAGCAGTATATTGACAATACACTCGATCATAGGCATCTGAATGATATATTGCCATTCAATCCGACGGCCGAGAATATGGCGAAATACCTGTATGATATTTTCAAAAAGGATATCCCCGAACTGTATGCGGTAGAAGTATCCGAAACCCCTAAAACAACAGCCATCTATGAAGCTGATAGTGAATGAAATTTTCTATTCGCTGCAAGGTGAAGGGGGGCGTACGGGGGAAGCGTCTGTATTTATCAGGCTTACAAAGTGCAATCTGGCATGTAGTTTCTGCGATACGGATTTTGCCGATGGTGACGAAATGAGTGTGGACGAAATACTGGAAGCTATCAGTGTCTATCCATGCAAGTGGATAATATGGACCGGTGGCGAACCTACAATCCAGTTAAAGGATGAACATTTGGCTGTTTTTCGCGAACACGGATATAAGCAGGCAATAGAGACAAACGGTACGCGAAGGGTGCCTTCATTGATAGATTATATCACCTGTAGCCCTAAGCAGGACTATGAAACAATAAAGAACCGGATTCCTTTTGTCCATGAGATCCGTATGCCTATACAGGCCGGAGATCCGGTGCCGGATATTTCGATATTTCCACAAGCCGATAATTACTTTTTGAGTCCGGTCTTTGATGCGGATAAAATCAATGCGGAAAATGTCGCCTATTGCGTGGACCTCATAAAACAACACCCTCAATGGCGGCTCAGTCTGCAAACGCACAAACTGATACATATTGAATAGTAGGAATGGAAAAATTTGAACTCGATATATTAGGTTGTGGCTCAGCCACACCTACAACCTTACACAATCCTTCTTCTCAGGTATTGAATATCAGGGAAAAATTATTTATGATAGATTGCGGAGAGGGAACCCAGCTGCAATTTAGACGTAGCAAGCTGCGTTTTGGTCGTCTTAATCATATATTTATCTCACATCTGCACGGAGATCATTGTTTTGGTCTGATCGGGTTAATATCTACATTGGGGCTTCTGGGACGGACAGGTGCTCTTGTTATACATACTGTTGCCGGACTTGAAAATACACTTCGCCCTGAAATCGACTTTTTCTGTAAGGACAACCCGTTCGAGGTCAAAATAGAGGTGTTCAATCCGAAAGTAAGTGAAATAATCTACGAAGACAGGTCTGTTTCTGTGAAGACGATACCGCTCGTGCACAGGGTGCCTTGTGCCGGATTCCTTTTTCAGGAGAAGCAGAAAGAGGCGCATCTGCTACCAGATATGATTAAATTTTACAATATACCGATAAGGGAGTTGGCAAAAATAAAAAAGGGAGCTGATTTTGTTACGGAAGAAGGTAAAGTTGTGCCTCATGAAAGACTGACAATTCCGGCGGAACCTCCGCGTTCCTATGCTTACTGCTCCGATACAGCTTATAGTGAGAAGATTATCCCCCTTGTAGAAGGCGTGGATCTGCTATACCATGAAGCGACATTCGCTGATACGGATAAGCCCCGCGCTAAAGAAACAGGCCATTCAACAGCCCGGCAAGCCGCGCAAATAGCAAAGATGGCTAATGTGAAGAAATTGATGCTAGGGCACTTTTCGGCACGGTATCCCGATAATAATATTTTACTGGAAGAGGCCAGGAAGGTATTTGCGAACACTGCACTAGCTAACGAAGGACTTCGTGAAAAATTGTGAAAGCTCTTATTTTTTTTACTCTTTTTATTCTTTTATAAGGTTTAATACCTATATTTGTGAATATTAGGAATAATAGATACATGGTAAATTTGAGAAACATACTATTCCTTATATTGTTTGGTGGGGCCATTTTCTCTGCAAATGCGGGAGAAATGGATTTTCCGTCAAACATTTTTGCATCCGAGCCTCAGCAGACTACAGATAAAACAATGAATCTGATTGTTGAAGTGAATGGTGGTACTGTCAGGATTCCGTTAGAGAATGTTCCTACATCGGGCTATCTTGAGGTATACAGTATTTTGGGGGTAAAAGTTACCAGTGTAAACCTGAAGACATGTATCGGAACCTGCCCTCTCGAATTACCCAAAGGGCTTTATATAATAAAGGCGGGAAAAGTAGCACAGAAGATAGTTGTCAGATGACAGAAGATACGATATAATAGGGAGAGTCATTCGGAAGAGTGGCTTTTTTATTCAGTGGGTCACAGCCTATTTAGTGAGTGATACCTCCACTTCCATAATGCCGCCCCAAGGATCGCCCGCCATCATATTTTCATGGATAGATAGTTTGCATATTCCATCGGAAGGTATGCCGTAGCTCAGACTCCGGTCGAAAGGACCATTCATGCTACCGTCAGGAAGTGTTATTTGCGAGAATCTGATATTCGCAAGCGAGTCTGTAGAATATAGCAGGGCGGTAATCTTTTTATAGCCTTTGGATTCGAATTCGACATAAATGACCTGCTTCTTTTTCTTCTGTATCGCTATTTTACCTTTTCCGTTGATTACACTCAGGCGGATAATTTCATCATTGGATGGAATCATTGCCGGACTGTTTTCTATGTTCTCTGCCGGTTTATCGATACCGGCTTCCAGGCTGTCTTTCTTTATTGGGAAAGAGCATGCACAGGAAAGGAAACAGCTTGCGATTATGGCTATGATTGATCTGGTCATAAAAATAATAATATAAAGATTTCAATTGCAGGTGCTGATATTAAGATAACAATGCCTAAATGACAATTGTTTGTAGATCGATATAAAAAAGGATAATCTTGCTGAGATTACCCTTTATAATTAGCCATTTTTGATTTGGTCAAAACTGATACATGAAGCCAACAGATACAACGAACTGTGAATAGTTTTTTATGAAAGCCTCTTTCGCTTCAATCTGGATAAATGTATTGTCAGTCAGGGAAACCTGTCCTCCGAGACCTAAATTCAGCCCTATACGGTCATTTGAATATTTAGGACCATCGAAATTAGACCTGCCCGGATCGTATGTCCAGCGGGTTAAATTCAATCCGGCAAGAGGATATAATGACACTGTTTCAGAGACGCCGAAGACATAATGTCCGTCAGCATTGATTCCGAATGCGCTAAGGTTATGCCTGTCTATATAGTATTTATACTCGGCGGTTCCTCTCAGATGGCTGGTAAAACCATATTGCGCCCGCAGGCCTATTCCTAATGATTCTACTTTCGAGCCATAATTTAGATTTCCTGCGAATGAGAGTTTTCCGGTCTGGTCTTGAGATGAAGCCGTAATTATTGCAGAGAAACAAATAGTTAAGATAATTAGAATTTTCTTCATAGGCATTCTATTTGTGTATTATTAATTAGTTTCGTAAGCAAAGATAAGGATTTTTGAAAGAAGGGAGGGTAGTTATTGCTTCTTGTCAGAGGAATATGGCGCACCATCTGTCGAATTGCCGGACAGAGGCTTCACCGAACTTGGACAGGCTTTGCCGCACTTTTTCTATCGGACGTTCTTCTCCCAAGCGGGTTTTAGAGAAGAAACAATCCGCAAAACATATCAATTTCTCTTCAATGCTCACGGGACGCATATCTCGGTGAGGCAGAGGAAGTTTGTTCTCTATAATTTCTTCAAGAGACAATCCTGTACCGGTATGTCTTTCACAAACAAGCGCATGCAGGGGATAGCCCGACTTCTCTACAATTTCACGCCCGAGATATCCGTGTGCTAGATAAGGTTCTATTCCGAAGCACTTTATAGATGGCGCATTTGTCATAAAGATGCCGATGTCGTGAAGCATGCCTGCCTCACTTACAAACTTACTGTCGATATTCAGCTCCGGATGATTTGCCGCTATGGATAAAGCCTTGTTGGTAACATCGGTACTGTGTTGTATCAGGATATTGTACAGTTCCGAGTCTTTTATATAATATTTTTCGATTATAGCTAATGTATTCATACTGCATCAGGTCTTTTTCGTATAAAAATAAGTAAGTTTGTAAAACGGCTTTTCACTTTAAAAAACAGTCAGATAAATGAAAAAGTTTTATATATTTTTCCTTACCCTCATAAGTCTCACTTCAAATATAACGGTTTTTACTCAAACACTGTCATTAGGTGCGGACAGAATTGATGTTTTATTACCTGCTATCAAAGATAAAAAAATTGCTTTAATAGTTAATCAAACTTCAGTATTATCTAACGGAACACATCTGTTAGATACACTTTTATCTCACAAGATACGTATAACCAAGATCTTTGCTCCCGAACATGGTTTCCGGGGAAATGCAGATGCGGGGGAAAAGATTGTGGACGGTAAAGATGCTAAGACCGGAACTCCTGTTATTTCCCTGTATGGAAAAAATTATAAGCCGACGGCTGACCAGCTGAAAGATACGGATATACTTATTTTCGATATACAGGATGTAGGAGCACGTTTTTATACATATATCAGTACGATGCACTATGTGATGGAAGCATGCGCCGAGAACGGGAAAGAATGTATTATTCTGGATCGTCCCAATCCGAATGACTATATCGACGGGCCTGTTTTAGACTTAAAATATAAGTCATTCGTGGGTATGCATCCGATTCCGGTATTGCATGGACTCACAGTGGGAGAATTAGCCCGGATGATAAACGGTGAAGGCTGGCTGAAAGGTGGGACAAAATCTGATCTGAAAGTGATTACAATGACGGGGTGGAAACATGGATTTTGGTATATTCTTCCCATAAAGCCATCGCCTAATCTGCCAAATGCCTGGGCAATAAGTTTATATCCGTCTCTCTGTTTTTTTGAAGCTACAAATGTAAGTGTCGGGCGTGGCACTGATTTTCCTTTTCAAGTGGTGGGAGCTCCTGATCCGAAATATGGAAAATTTTCTTTTACTCCACGGCCGAATGATGGGAACAAAAGCCCATTGAATGTAAATAAGGTCTGCTATGGTCTCGATTTGAGAAATTATGAACATCATCGGAGATTGGATTTGAAGTTCCTGATCGACTTTTATAAAAAATCAGGGCAGGGCACGGCATTTTTTACAAATCCTAAATTTATGGATTTGCTGGCAGGGACGAATGCGTTAAGATTGCAGATCGTTAAGGGTATGTCGGCGGAGGATATTTATAAAACATGGGAAAAAGACCTTGCAAGGTACAGAACAATGCGGGAAAAGTATTTGTTGTATGCAGATGAATAACTACATCATAAAATAAGAGTATGGCTGATAACGATAACAGATGTCCGCTTTGCGGAAAAAACACAAACGAGGGTGAAACTTTTTGTGGCGACTGTCAGGAAATTGCTCAAAATGCATATCCGGAGGAATTATTGTCTAATAAAAGAGATTCAGAACCGATGTCCGGAGAAGAGGAGAAAGCTGATCCGGATATAGAAAATGAGAATCCGTCTTATGAAGAAAAGGTAATAGATAAAAGTATAGAGGAGAATTTGCAGAGGGTTTCCCTTTCGAGAAGCAATAAGACGTTGTTTATTTTTGTTGCTGTAGGGTTAGTATTTATGCTGTTGCTAGGTGTAGTGGGTCTTTTTATGAAGAACAAAGACGAGGAGGCGACAGAATCTGCATATTGGAGTAAATGCATTGAGGAAAATACGCCTTTAAGTTATTCCAAATATCTGGTTCATTATCCCGAAGGAAGTTACAGTGGAGAGGCTCAGAGTAAAATAATGGAACTACGGGAGAAGGAACGAGAAGAATGGGAGGCTCTTCGCAAATCAGGCAATATAGATGCTCTCTTTTCTTTCTTGTCCGATCATCCGCAGACCCCATATGAAAGGCAAATAAAGCATGTCGTGGATTCGTTAGGTTGGCTTCAGGTAATGGAACAGAATACGGCGGATGCTTACCAGGCTTACCTCGACAATGTAAAAATAGGACGGTTTACGGGAGAATATCAGGATATGGCGGAAGGAAGACTCGATTATCTGATTCAGCTAAAGGCTGTTGAGGGTGATGAGTTGAAGGATGTAGAGAAAGTATTGTCCGGTTTTTTTAAAGCCCTTTCGTCGGGGAATAATAAAGATATACAAAAGCATTCGGCATCTGTGTTGCTTAAATTTTTTGGTAAGGAGAATCAACTTAGTACAGTGATTGCGGATTCCCTGAAGGCAGATTTTAAAGTAAAGAAGATAAAAAGCGTATCTTATGTATTACCTCCTAATCTGCCGGAGATTATTAAGGATAATAAAGGCATTTATTTTGCCACGCTACCTATAAAGGTTGAAACTACATTTGCCGACAGGAAAAAAAAGAAGCAAAGCTCAGAGCATATCTTCAATATAGAACTGGATGGGGAGAAACGAATCCGGTCGGTATATATGAAAGGGAAGTAATCGTTTTATGAAAGCTCCAAACCGAATTCGTCTTTCAACCGGCGGAGGCTTTCGTTCTCTTCCATCATCAGATTGAATTTTTCTGCTGGTGTGAAGGCAAGCTTCTTTTCATTGTCCTCACTTATACGGACTTGCATTTTTATATGGGTATTGCGAAGTTGTGTTCTCAATTTCACCAGAATATCCATTCTGTGCTCCAGCAATCGCTGTTCCTGTACAGGGTTATTTACTACAACCTCAAATAATGTATTTTCTATGAGATTTGGCAGGCAATTGAGCATTGTATTCTTCAGATGATGCTCTTCTGTCAGGGCTTCTGCAAATGTTTTCCATTCATTGATGAGTTGCAGGGGGCTGAACCGTTCATTTAAGGATTCAACCTTCTCTTCCACTTTAGCCTCCACTTCTTTTTTCTGTCCAAAGGCTGAAATGGAGATTCCTAATTCACCGGGATATATGGGTTTTGGAGCGCTTGCGGTTGTTGTATTACCTGCTGCTTGTGGCGTGCTTGGTATATTCCTTGTTACGGGAGCTGTGGCAGGCCGGCTGTTTTGGGGAAGCGTTACGGGCTGGTTTGTTGCAGGAGCCTGTTTGGCTTCTTGCTTCGAAAATATGGGATCAATTACCTGCTTTTTTTTTTGATCTTCCAATCCTGTCTGAGGGGAAGATAGTTGGCATAGCCTTATGACGGTCAGATCGGAGAGTAACCGTTTATTCCGGCTTAGCCTGTAATTGAGGTCACTTTCGTTTACTATATCTATTGCCTTGTAGAGAAATTCGTTATTACATTTCCTTGCGGTCTCAATGTATCTGTCGCGGATAGAAGCACCGACCTCAAACAATTCAGCGGTTTTCGGGTCTTTGCATAGGAGTAGGTCTCTGAAATGAGACGCAATGCCTGTGATGACATTATTCCCATCAAATCCTTTGCTTAGTATCTCGTTTAATATGAGCAGCCCATCCACGACATTATTGGCAAGTATGCAGTCGGTAAGTCTGAAATAGTATTCATAATCCAGTACATTCAGATTTTCTATGACCGCCTTGTATGTTACATTTCCTCCGGTGAAACTAACTACCTGGTCAAAAATAGATAATGCATCGCGCATTCCCCCATCGGCTTTTTGAGCAAGTACATTCAAGGCTTCCGGTTCAGTCTGTACATTTTCCTGAGACGCTACATACTGGAGATGTTCGACAGTATCTTTTATTGTAATACGACTAAAATCGTATATCTGACAGCGGGATAAAATAGTAGGCAAGATTTTATGCTTCTCCGTTGTTGCAAGGATAAAGATAGCATGATGCGGAGGTTCTTCCAATGTTTTAAGGAAAGCATTGAAAGCTGCTTGTGAGAGCATGTGTACCTCGTCGATAATATATACCTTGTATTTTCCTATTTGGGGAGGTATGCGCACCTGCTCTATCAATGAACGGATATCGTCCACCGAGTTGTTGGATGCGGCATCGAGTTCATGGATATTAAAAGAGCGCTGTTCGTTGAATGCAACACAGGATTCGCATTGATTGCATGCTTCGCTGTCAGCTGCGGGTGAAAGACAATTGATAGTTTTAGCAAATATACGGGCACAGGTTGTTTTTCCTACTCCACGCGGGCCACAGAAAAGATAGGCATGTGCCAGTTTTCCTGAAGCAATCGCATTTTTGAGAGTAGTGGTCAATGCGCGTTGCCCGACAACCGAGTTGAAGGTCATAGGGCGGTACTTACGTGCTGAAACTATATAGTTATCCATCTCAATTTCTTCTTTAGCAGGACAAAGCTATGAAAAAAAACGGAAAGAAAAAAGCTAAAATTTACCTGAAAGCATTAACTTAAAAATTGTATGTTTGTTCTGAATTTCCGAGTCTTTATCAGACTTATGTGATCTTATTTATATCAAAAATTCCATTTTTTGCATATAAAGTATTGTTATTAGAAAAATAATTATACCTTTGTACCCGCTAACGCAATTAGCTACGCGGATGTGGCGTAATTGGTAGCCGCGCCAGACTTAGGATCTGGTGCCGTGAGGCGTGGGGGTTCGAGTCCCTTCATCCGCACTGGAAAATCTTCCAAAACAAAGCAAAACTCTGAAAATCACCTGATTTTCAGAGTTTTTTTATTCCCTGAAATTTGCTCAAAAAGTAAAAAAATGCGGTTATGTATCGAGAATTGGAGCTAGATGGTAAATCTATTACTGCCCAACTTCTCAAAGATATGTATCTCGGAAATCACAAAGCTGAAGAAATTGGAAAAACTTTAGTCGAAGGACATTCCGATCATAACGAGCGATGCCATAAACTACTTGGCATAGAATATTCACAGTCTATAATCTATAAATTCGATACTTCTCTAAAATATCTGAAAGAGTTTATGTCAACAGAGATAAGTATTGAGGATATTCCACTAAAGGATATTAACGAAGATTATATCCGCAAATATGAACTCTATTTGAAAACCGAAAAAGGCTGTGCAAACAATTCTTGTGTAATATCCCACTCCTGAAAATACCAAGGATGCTGTTAGAAAAATATTCAAATGATAAAGGATGTGAAATCTTTACGGAGGGAAAGAACAACTTATGGCTGAAATATCGCCCGAAGAAAAATGAGCTGTTGGCGCGTGTTAAACTGCTGCCCGAAGCAATCGCCTTAATTGAAAAGTGTGATGAGAACCGTGAAACGTTGTTTCCGATACAACCCTCTGCTACCTCGCTCCAATACGAAAGTTTTGACCTCATTTAATCCAAACTGAGTTAAATTTCGCATACGTATTCAGACTATTTACTGGGAAAAAGAAGGAGTTGAGAAGCAAAATAAAGTTTATTTGACAATAGGTAAAAGATATATCTGGGTTTAAAACCACTAAAGGTATGGAATCATTACCTTATATTTTTTAAGCTAGTAATTGATATTTGCCTGATTGTAATATAATTATGACTATAGATTAAATTGTCAATTTTTTTATATGATATTTTATTAGCCCTTTCATGGGGCTCTCCACAACAGAATCTACATAAATCCCAATACTTTGTGCGACATCCCTGAGTATAGTTGAGTACATTTTCGCTATTGGCCCAACAAAACGAATCGGATAATTACAATAGTCTTCATACTGAAATACATTTCTTTCCAGAAACACTTTCATATTGTCACACACTAACTTATATATATACGGGTGGCTTATATTTTCATACAGAAAATAAGAAATAACAGATAATATTTTATTGGGAAATTGAGTAGTATAAAGATAGTCAACTATTCCATCTGGATCTATCTTGTTTTTTTTATAAAACAATTTTATAAGTTCTTTAGGTGCTATATTTTGCAGGCAATCGGCCAAAAACAATTTACCTAAAGTAGTTCCACTACCTTCATCACCTAGCATATATCCAAGAGACCTCACCTTTTTAACAATAGATGTCCCGTCATAAAAACAAGAGTTTGATTCCGTATCAAGGATACAGGCTATACCGGCTTTATCCTGAAACAACGAACGGGCAACACCATCCAGGTTATTTTCTACAATTGCTGGAGTTTTTAGTTGTGTTTCGAGAGGTGTTTTCACCATATTCTTCATCTTTGACGAAGAGCAACCGGTGCCATAAAAATATATCTTATCCACTTTAGTTGTGAAAAATACCTGCGGAAGTTGTAATCGCAAAATACGGCTGATTTCTATCCTGCTCTGGAAGAGAGGATTGATGCCATCAGACACGAACGATTCTATGACTCCCTGTCTACAGATAAGTGCCCATTCCGTTTTTAAAGAATAACTTTGTGCTAATAAAATCACGTGTATATATGTATTTCTTAATACCAAAATAAAGAACTAGTTGTTGGAATCAAAAGAGAATCCAAATCAAGGAATATATGTAATGCTATTTTTCATCATATTTTATATAC
>Ga0153940_1000226_pt1 | contig 33230 bp, 31 predicted proteins | sample TSNJ024MetaG_FD_104736 | JGI IMG/M metagenome (GOLD analysis project Ga0153940, IMG submission 104736) | Attine ant fungus gardens microbial communities from New Jersey, USA - TSNJ024 MetaG | ecosystem: Host-associated > Fungi > Mycelium > Unclassified | place: USA: New Jersey, Brendan T. Byrne... | reverse complement strand
TCCTTAACTGTTCTGTCAGCCGAACGGTAACCGATCACCGCCACCGTCACGAGTAGAATCACCATGATTCCAACCAGCGTCATTATTTTTTTAGCTGTTTTCATATTTCTGAACCATGTCATGATAAAACCCCCCTCCTGATTTTAGCTAAAGCGCTGCCTCTCAAGCGTACCTTGTCCGCCCGGTAAACGCTAGCTCTCTATGCCTTTTCTCGCCATCACTCCCTTTTGATAATAGTGTTTAACCTCCGTCATCTCGGTGACGAGATCCGCCCTCTCAATCAGTTTCGGCGGCGCGTTTCTCCCTGTAAAGACCAGCTCGGTTGAGTCGGGTTTTTCTTCGATCAGCCGCAGCAGATCCGCTTCGTCCAACAAACCAAGGCTTACCGCGACGTTGGCCTCGTCCAAAATTACCAGTTGGTACGAGCCGCTTCGGAGCGCCGCGAGGGCGTCGCGCACACCGTCCCTTGCCGCGTCGCGATCCGCCTCAGACGGCTCGCGCATGATGAAGCAGCCCGTGCCGTACTGTTTACACATGAGAGCGCCCTCCGAGCGGGACGCCATATCCTCGAGCATTTCGATCTCGCTGTAACGCCCGCCCTTTATGAACTGCGCGAAAAACACCCTCAGCCCCGCGCCCAGCGCGCGCACAGCAAGACCGATCGCAGCGGTCGTCTTGCCCTTGCCGTTTCCCGTATACACTTGAACGTAGCCTTTTGTGAATTCGTCGCGGAGATTGTCGTATTCGGATTTTTGGGTCATTACACACCTCCTAGCGCAGGTAGATGCGGAACGCGTCAATGCCGACCATCGTTCCTTCCGTCAGCCCGGAAACCTCGGGAACGGGCTTCCATTCGTCGTTTATTTTCGCCAAGACTCGCCCCTCCATCCGCTCAGGCAAGCCGGAGTCAGCAGGGCGCACCGTGCCGTTAAAAAACGGATATCGCCCGGTGAGATCCTCGAAATCCACGCCGCGCAGGATAATATACTGTCCCATGCGGCGCGACCTTTGCATCTCGGGCGAGTAGGTGTGCGAGATCGGTACGATCTGAAATCCGCCGATGTCCATCTTACGCGTGGTGCTGACGCAGATGACGCCGGGGTGGTTGGCGCGGACTCCGCCCGGCCCTTGGTAGAGCGTCCCCTCGAAGCGCCCGGTGCCGGAAACGCCGTGCTCGACCAACGCAAACTGATGATCGCCCCTCTCGTCATGATACCACGCCCTGCCTCCCGGCCAATTCTCTATCTCCAGATAGTCGATTCCGTGCGCCGGGCGATAGACTCGTATCTCGACCGCGGCGGCGTACTGCAGCAGATTAATGTGATTGAACAATACGGGCACGCCCACTTGATTTATGATGTAGACTGGCGACCCTACATAGGGCGCGTACTCTCCCCACAGGCCCGTGCCGCCCGAGCCCTCCACCACAAACGACGTGCCGAAGCCCGGCGCAGCGACAAACGTCTCGACCGGGATCACGCTGATCGTCCGCCCGCTGCCGTCCTCTACGGATATCTGTATATGGTGGGCATTCGCGGCGGAGGCGATCACCTGCCCGCCCAGCCCGTACTTGCTGGCGGTGAAACCGGGGTGGCGGCTCTTGAGCGGCACGGAACGCACCTTGCCCATGTCAATCGAGTTTCCGTCAGGGAAGATAACCTTGGCTCGCTCTCCGGTAGTCATCGGCAAATGAATGGTGAAGAGCAGCCTCTCGGGCTCCTCGTCGCCGGGATATGCCGACGCGGCACCGTATGCCATAAAGAGAAAAAGAAATATAAAAATGAACAACGCAAAGGGAAAGTAAGTTGGTTTTTTTTCAAGCCTCAACAAAGACACGATATCTCCTCCGTGAATTGCGGATAATTTATCCGTCAAACAAGATTAATTATTCATAATTGTTACAATAACAAATACGCCGCAAAGCGGCGCGGAGCGGGAAGCCGCGACTTGCATTCACGCGCTCGACCGCTATTATGACGCAAAGCACGTAAAAAGTACATCATTTACTCCTTAATACGTGATAAAATGGCAACTAGGAAGGGTGGTTCAGAGAGAAACCGCTCGCGATCATTGAAATAGGGGGTGTTGTCCATGGCGTACAAAATTCTGATCGCTCTTGACTTCAGCAAATTGGGAAAAGACGTAGCGAACTATGGCTATGAACTCGGCAAACTGCATAACGCTGATCTATCATTCATTCACATCGTCCCCGAGCCCAGCGTGGTCTTCAACAGCTACGCGCCCACCATTCCCGTTGTTATTGACGCGCATATCGCCGAACTCAAAAAAATCGCCGAAAAGAAGCTTGAGTTTTATATTTCGGACGCTTGCCGGGCTTACCATGGTGACGGGCACAAGTGCCACGCGGTGGTCGAGGTCGGAGATCCGGCGCAATGCATCATCGAATTCGCCAAAGAAAACAAATACGACCTCATTGTTCTCGGCTATCGCGGACACAGCGCGATTGAAGCCCTGCTTGTGGGGAGTGTCGCCAACAAGGTGACTCGGTATGCTCCCTGCTCCGTCCTGATCTACAGGCCGGATAAGCCGTAAGCGAAGGGTCGGTGCGCCCATCCATGGAGAAAGCCTGCAAAAGGCGTGTTTTCCTCTCCTCTCCTCACATGGGGGGAGAGGAACTTCATTATGTGGAGGAAGCCTTTGACACGAACTGGGTTGCGCCGCTTGGGCCGCACGTCGACGCGTTCGAGCGCGAGTGCGCGGGCTACGCCGGGGCGCGGGCGGCGCTCGCCCTCTCTTCGGGAACCGCGGCGGCGCATCTCTCCGCTCTATTGCTCGGCCTCGCGCCCGGCGACGCCTTCTTCTGCTCGTCCCTGACTTTTATAGCGACGCTCGCCCCTATGGTACAGCTCGGATGCGTTCCCGTGTTCATCGACTCCGAGCCGGAGTCGTGGAACATGTCGCCGCGCGCCCTCGCGCGCGCCTTCGGAGACGCGGAGAGGACCGGGCGGATGCCCAAAGCCGTGGTGCTCGTCAACCTCTACGGGCAAGCATGCGACATGGGCGAGTTGCTGCCGATCTGCGAAAAATACGGCGTGCCTGTTTTGGAGGACGCCGCGGAGTCGCTGGGCGGGCTTTACAAGGGCAAGCCGACGGGAAATTTCGGCAAGTTCGGGTTTTATTCCTTCAACGGCAACAAAATCATAACGACCTCCGGCGGCGGTATGCTGATCTCCGACGACGAGGAAGCCGTAGCAAAGGCGCGCTTCCTCTCCACGCAGGCGCGGGACAAAGCGCCGTGGTACCAGCATTCCGAGACGGGTTACAACTTCCGCATGAGCAACGTCCTTGCGGGCATCGGCAGGGCACAGTTAAAATTGCTCGACTCGCGCGTGGCTCTGCGACGCGCCGTCTACGACCGCTATTTCGAGGCGCTGGGGGGCAAGCCGGGCGTCTCGTTTATGCCCGAGCCCGCTTGGAGCCGCTCGAACCGTTGGCTCACAACCCTGACGTTTGACCCGCTCGTATGCGGCGTGACAAACCTCGAGATCATGGAAGCCCTGGCGGAGGAGAACATCGAGTCGCGCCCAGTCTGGAAGCCGATGCACCTCCAGCCCGTGTTCGAGAGAGAGCGCTACTATCCGCACGACGAGGGGCTCGACGTGGGCGGCTCGCTCTTCGCTAAAGGCCTATGCCTGCCCTCCGGATCCAACCTCGAACCGGACGACCGGAACCGCGTCATCAAAATCGTCCTCTCCGCTCTCGGGGAATAACTCGTGCTTTACCCGCTGCTCAAACGGGCGATGGACATCGTTGGGAGCGCACTGGGGCTGGCGTTTTTTTCCCCGGTGATGCTCGTGCTTTCTCGCAAAATCCGCAAAGAGATGGGCCCGCCCGCGATCTTCTCGCAAATGCGCGCGGGCAGAGACGGCAAGCCGTTTCGGCTGTATAAATTCCGCACGATGACCGACGCACGCGGCGAGGACGGCAAGCCGCTGCCGGACGAGGCGAGGCTGACGGAGCTTGGCGCGCGTCTGCGCGCTTCAAGCCTCGACGAGCTGCCGCAGCTGTGGAACGTCCTCCGCGGAGACATGAGCCTCGTCGGCCCGCGCCCGTTGCTGCTCGACTATGTACCCCTGTATAATAATCATGAAAGACGGCGGCTCGGCGTTCCCCAGGGCGTGACGGGGTGGGCGCAGGTAAACGGGCGCAACGCCCTCACCTGGCCGGAAAAATTCGCGCTCGACGTCTGGTACGCCGAGAACAAGAGCCTCGCGCTCGACGTCCGCATCCTTCTGCTCACCATCCGGGCGGCATTGAGGAGGGAGGGGATATCCGCCGCGGGCGAGGCGACGATGCCGCGCTTCATGGGAAGCGCAAATAATCAAAATTTATCCCGGGACGGTGCGAAAATGCAAGAAACGATATTACAAACGGTGCGTTCGGTTTTGGGCGACGACGCGGACGAGTCGGCGACGATGGCCAACACCCCTTCGTGGGATTCTCTCAAGACGCTGCAAATTGTCATGGCTCTCGACGAAGAGGGAGTCGCCATCCCATTCGAGCGAATCGCGGAGATCAAGTCCGTAGCGGACATCGTGTCCTTCGCGGAGCGCTGACCATGGCAAACCATACCTCACGTGTAGAACCGGTCGTAGTCTACGGCGCGGGCGGCCTTGGGCGGGAGGTTCTGCAGCTCGTGCGGGCGGCGCTGTGCCCTCGCGGCGCACGGGCGCTGGGTTTTGTGGACGACGAAGTAGAACCGGGTACGGTGTTGAACGGCGCGGAAGTCCTCGGAGGCGGCGAGTTTCTCGACACTCTGCGGGAGCCTTTTTCTGTGGTTTACGGCTTCGCGTCGCCCGCGGCGAAGAAAATGATACACGCCAGGCTGAAACTAAACCCCCTGATCTCGTTCCCAAGCGTCGTCCATCCGAGCGCGTCCGTCAGCGAATACGCGCGCATCGGCGAAGGGGTAGTAATCGCCGCGTCCTGCATCGTCAGCATCGACGCGGTCCTGGGCGATTGCGTATTCCTCAACAACGGGGCGCTGATCGGGCATGACAGCGTGCTGGGGAGCTTCGTGTCGGTCATGCCGCTCGCGGCAATCTCGGGCAACGTCGCCATAGGCGAATGCACCCTGATCGGCGCGCAGAGCGCTCTCATACAAGGGGTTAATATCGGGCGGAACTGCGTGGTGGGCATGGGCAGCGTCGTCCTGCGCGACGTGCCGGAGGGCTCGACCGTGCTGGGCAACCCGGCAAAGCGCGTATCATGAAGGCCGCGCTGCTCTCGAACGTCAACTCAGACTCACTGGCCGCGCGCCTCGCGCTTGAGGAAGGCTGCGGGATATACACGCCCGCGGGCTACAACGTCTGGCTTCAAGAGCTGACAGATCCCGCGTCCGCTTTTTACGCGGCGAAGCCCGAGGCGGCGTTTATCATATTGGACGGACGCGAGCTGCTCGGCGCGGCGCGGGACGCGTCCGACGCGGAGGCGATTCTGTCGCCGATGCTGGAGACTATAGCCGCCGCCGCGAGGGCGAGCGCAGACCCCGTCTTCGCCGCGGCGTCTCTGGACATCCCGCAGAGCCGCGTGCAGCCGCTCGCTTCAGAGAGAATCGAAACGCACTCCGCCGCGTTCTGGCGGCGGACGCTTGAGGCTTACGAGATCCCGATCATCGAGCTGGCGGAGATAGCCGCGGATATGGGACGCGAGCGCTTCTACAACAAACGCGTCTGGTACATGGGCGGCATCCCCTTCTCCCGCGCGGGGGAAGCAGCGCTGATACGCGAAATCCGACGCGTAATGAACGCAATCCGCGGAAGGCGCAAGAAGTGCCTCGCGCTTGACCTTGACAATACCCTCTGGGGCGGCGTAATCGGCGAGACGGGCGCGGAAGGCGTCGAGCTGAGCGAGACGGGCAGCGGCGCGCGGTACCGCGACATGCAGCGGCGTATTCTCGACCTGAAACGGCAGGGCGTTCTGCTCGCCGTCGTCTCCAAAAACAACCTCGAGGACGCGCTTGAGGGGATCTCCTCTCACCCCGCGATGCTGCTGCGGGAGAACGATTTCGCCGCAATACGCGCAAACTGGGAACCGAAGCCGACGAACCTCGAATCCATCGCAAATGAGCTCAACATCGGCCTCGACTCGTTCGTCTTCATCGACGACAACCCGCTCGAGCGCGAGACCATGAAGATCACCCTGCCGCAGGTCACTGTTCCGGACTTCCCCGCCGATACCGCCTTGCTTGAGCGCTTCATCACAGACGTCGCGCGCGAGCATTTTCTCCTGCTGCGAACCACATCCGAGGATCTCGGCAAAACCGAGCAATACCGGGCCGAGTCCAAAAGACAGAGCGCGCGCGGCGCGTACGCCAGCGTACGCGATTATCTGCGCTCGCTGGAGATGACCCTCAGGGTCGAGCGGCTTAACGCTCAAAACCTGCCCCGCGCGGCGCAGCTCACGCAGAAGACCAACCAGTTCAACCTCACAACTCGCCGCTATTCCGAAGCCGACATGCGAGCGATTCTCGCCGACGAAACGCGCCGCGTCTACATCGGCGGACTTTCCGACAAATTCGGCGATTACGGCAAGATCATCCTCGCCATCGCGCGTATCTCCGGCGAAAGAGCCGAGATCGAGGCGTTCCTGATGAGCTGCCGCGTGATGGGGCGCGGCGTCGAGGAAGCCTTCCTCCGCTTCGTCGAAGACGACCTGGCCGCGCTCGGCGCGCGCGAACTTGAGGCGTCCTATATCCCCACGGCGAAGAACGGCGTGACGGCGCGGTTCTGGCCCGCGCAAGGCTACCGCCCGCTCGCGTCCGAAGACGATTTCTCCGCGACCTCCGCGTCCGCCGCGCGTTACGAGAACAAGTTGTCCTTTCCTCGTGATAATGATAATATAATTAACATCATAAACAGCTAAACCGAGAGGGTACCGACACAACAATGGATAAACTTCCTAAATTGCTCATAGCGACAACCGTAGCCTCCACAATCAAGAGCTTCCTTCTCCCCTATGCGGATTATTTCAGGTCTAAAGGGTGGACGGTTGACGCCGCGGCTTCCGACGCATCCGCGCACGGAGCCCTCGCCCCTCACTTCGACAAGCTGATCGACATTCCCTGGAGCCGCGATCCGTTGGATCCGAGCCATTTCACAAGCGTCCCGCGGCAAATACGGGAGGTCGTAAACGAAGGCGGCTACGACATTGTTCATGTTCACACACCCGTCGCGTCGTTTTTGACCCGTTGCGCGCTGCGGCATTCTTCCCCTGAGGGGAAGCCTAAGATCGTCTACACCGCCCACGGATTTCATTTTTTCCGCGGGGGCAGGCGTCTGCGCAACGCCGTATTCTTGGGTCTCGAGCGCCTCGCGGGCAAGTGGACGGATCGGCTTATCGTCATCAACCGCGAGGACTACGAGGCGGCGAAGAAATACAAAATCGTCCCGGACGACGCGGCAGTCTACATGCCCGGCATCGGGCTCGATTTCTCCGTCTACAGCCAAACGAATGTGACGGACGAAGGCATCCGAAACCTGCGCGAAGAGCTCCGTCTTGAGCCCGGCGACGTTCTTTTCACGATGATCGCCGAATTCATCCCCCGCAAACGCCACTGGGATCTCATCCAAGCCCTCAGCATTCTGCGCAACCCTCGCGTCCACGTCGCCTTCGCGGGGATGGGCGTTACGATGGGCGAGATGAAGATCCTCGCCCGCGAGCTGCGCGTGGCGGACCGAACAACTCACTTCCTGGGGCAAAGAAACGACATTCCGACGCTGATCAAGGCCTCCCGCGCCACGATACTGCCGTCGGGGCAGGAGGGCCTCGCGCGGTGCGCGATGGAGTCGGCTTGCCTGGGCGTGCCGATGATCGGCGCGGACACGCGCGGAATCCGCGACGTCCTGCAGCCCTGCCGCGGAATGCTCTATCCCGTGGGCGACGCCATCGCGCTGCGCGACGCCATCGCCCAGATGACAGAGGAACCGCACCCGCCCGTGGAAGCTGATCCCGCGTGGGATATCCCCAATTTGATCAAGCAACACGAAAAGCTGTACGAGGGCCTGATTTCCTAATTTGCGCCACCGGAAGGAGGGAGCGGATTGCTGCCCAAAGCGCAGTGTTTTTCGTCTCATGCCGACCATAAGCGTTTGTTCGTCGTGTTCCTTGCGTCCTCCGCGGCGCAGTTTGCCGCCGCGCTCGCCTTCTTCGCAATTTACGGCGTCGAGGTGTTTTTCGAGCCTGACTCCCGGACCTACATCAATACCGCGCTTGGGTTTATCACGACCGGGGCTTTTTCGAGAAACGGGCTGCCCGAGATCATTCGCACGCCGGGGTATCCGCTCTTTATCGCGCCATTTTTACTTCTCCGTCGATGGGAACTTGTCGTCGTAGGCGTTCAATGCCTGTTGGGCGGTGCCGTTGCCTCCATTTCGTGCGGCATCGCGAACAGGCTCCGCGGCGAGAGAGCGGGCGTTATAACAGCTATTCTGTTTACAATCGCCCCGCTCACGTTGTATTACTCGTCCCTTATCATGACGGAACGCCTGAGCGCCCTTTTCATCGCGCTGATCTGCGCTGTCATGTTTCGCTTTTTAGACAATCCGCGCTGGGCGTATGCCGCCCTTGCAGGCGTTCTCTCCGCCTGCGCCGCCTTCATACGCCCAGCGGCCCTCTACATGCCGCTCGGAATCGCTGTTTTCTTCTTGGGCTGGGGTTTTTTAACGGGGGCGGGATATAAAAAAACAGCCGCCTGCACACTGCTCTTTCTGTTCTGCGCCATGACCCCGATCAAGGCTTGGGAGTGGCGCAACGAACGTCTTACGGGGTATAAAGGCTTCTCGGCCATATCGGCGATCAACCTCTATTTTTACAACGCGGCGGCGGTGCTGGCAAAGACGGAGGGGGTTTCATTCTCCGAGATGCAGGATAAAATGGGTTATCGGGATATCAAAATATATTTCGAACAGCATCCCGAAATGACGAGTCTTCCAATCGGCGTCGTTTATAATAAAATGGAGCAGGACGGGAAAAATATTATTAAGAATAATCCTATTCTCTATTCAAAAATCCATTTAAGAGGGATGCTCTTGACGCTCATTGCTCCCGAGAGGCCCGGACGCTACATCGCCGATTATATCGCGAGGCAGATAACCGCGACGCGGGTCAAACAACTAACTTTTGCCATTGCGGTGAGCTTCGTTCTTTTTTGGAACTTGCTCTCGCTCTTTGGCGTCATGCTGTCACTGCCGCGTTTCCCCGCTCACACGCTATTTCTGTTGGGCGTTATGGCGTACTTTGTTCTTATCTCAGGCGGTCCCGCCGGCTACAGCCGTTTCCGCGACCCGATCACGTTTCTTCTGGCAGTCTTCGCCGGGATCGCCGTTGATACGCTTCTGAGAAAATTCGGGCGAGGGGGAAGGATATGAGGGGGAACAGCCTTCTCAATCGTTCGAATGACAGCACACGCGCTCAGTTCGTCCGCTATCTGTTCGTGGGCGGCGGCGCGTTTGTGATCGACTATTCGGCCATGGTCTTTTGCGCGTCCGCGCTTCGCCTGCATTATCTGACCGCCGCATCGATAGGTTTTTGCCTTGGCCTTGCCGCAAATTACCTGATCAGCGTGCGCTGGGTGTTCGACGCCCGCAGCCTGTCGAACCGATACGCGGAGTTCGCGGTCTTCGCCGTCATCGGACTGTGCGGACTCGCCTTGAACGACGGCGTTATCTACATAGGGCACGAATATCTCGGGATCGATTATCGCATAAGCAAGCTCTTCGCGACGGGCGTCACGCTCGTCTTCAACTTCGCCGTGCGAAAGTTTGTTTTATTCCACAGAAGGAAGTGATCGTTATGTCCGAAACAGCACTGGTGATCGGGGCGGGGCCGGCCGGGTTGACCGCCGCGCTGGAATTGCTTGAGCATACAGACTACAGGGTGTTGGTGATCGAGTCGGACGCCATGCCTGGGGGCATAGCAAAAACCGCCGTCCATAACGGCAACAGGATAGACATCGGCGGGCACCGCTTCTTCTCGAAGTCGGACTGGGTCATGGATCGGTGGTTAGACCTCATGCCGATTCAGGGCAAACCGTCGAAGGATGACATCCTGCTCGGACGGGATGTCGCCTGTTCGGACGCGGAGGGCGCGCCCGACCCGGAGCGCGAGGACGCGGTTATGTTGGTTCGCTCGCGGCTTTCCCGCATTTTTTATCGCAGGAAATATTTTGACTATCCGATCTCGCCGTCGTTCGGGACGCTGAGAAACCTCGGAGCGGGCAGCGCGCTGAAGATACTGGCGAGCTATCTGCGCTACGCGGCCTTCCCCCTGCGGGAGGAGAACAATCTTGAACAGTTCTTTACCAACCGTTTCGGACGCGAGTTATATTTAACATTTTTCAAGGACTATACGGAGAAGGTCTGGGGAATTCCATGTGAGGAGATTGACGCAAGCTGGGGCGCGCAGCGCGTGAAGGGATTGTCGGTGATGAAGCTGATTACGCACTCCCTGACGAAACCATTCCGTTCGGGCGGCTTGAAGCAGAAAGATACCGAGACTTCGCTGATCGAACGCTTTTACTATCCGAAGCTCGGTCCCGGACAGCTCTGGGAGCTGGCCGCCTCGCGCGTGAAAGAACGCGGCGGCGAGATTTTACTGCGGCACAAGGTCACGGAGATCGAGCTTCGCGACGGCGCGATCGCCCGCGTCGCAGCGCAAAACCTCGACAACGGTGCCGTGCTGCACGTCACTCCCCGCGCCGTCTTCTCGAGTATGCCTGTAAAGGACCTGATCGTAAGCATCAAGGGAAACGTGCCTTCCTTCGTCAAGGAGACGGCGTCGGCTCTCCCCTATCGGGATTTCATCACGGTCGGCGTCCTCTCGCGTGGGATGAGGATGAAGAACAAGACGACCCGCCCTTCCGTCAACAACATCGTCCCCGACAACTGGATATACATACAGGAGCCCGAAGTCCGTGTCGGACGGCTGCAAATATTCAACAACTGGAGTCCGTACATGGTCAGGGATCTCGACAACGTCTGGATCGGCATGGAATACTTCTGCCGGGAGGGCGACGCCTTCTGGAGCATGGACGACGCGTCTCTGAGCGCATTCGCGGCCCTAGAGCTGGAGAAGCTTGGGTTCGTTGACGCGGAGTCCGTGATTGACACGACCGTGCTGCGCGTGCCGAAGGCGTACCCCGCGTACTTCGGAAGCTACTGCGACTTCGGCGCGGTCAAGGCGTGCCTGGACGGCATCGCGAACCTATACTGCATTGGACGCAACGGAACGCACCGATACAACAACATGGATCACTCGATGCTCTCCGCCAGGGAAGCCGTAGCCTGCCTGGCGGGAAGGAGCACAAAGGAGAACATCTGGCGCGTCAACAGCGAGGACGAGTATCACGAGGGCAAATGAGCGGTGCGTTTTCTCTCCAGATTGATCTCGTGCATTTCTGACATAAGCGGCGCTTTGCCATTAGCGAGCCGCACAAACGCCGGGATGTCTTTGTTTAGGCAGTGGCTGTTGTAATAACGCTGTTCGTCGATGACGAAGGTGTGAGCGTCTCCCATGCGGCGGTCCATAATGAACAGCTCGCGCAGCTCCTCGGGCAGGATGCCGTAACTCTCCGCCACGTCCGCGAACTCGTTACAGAACGTTACCTTGAGCGCCAGAAAACAGTTCTCCATATACTTCGCCAGCTCGGCGGTCTTCGCGTCGGTGAAGCGAATCCGAAAAGAAGCGTTTTTGACGCGATAGAAAACCTGCGCGACTTTTGCGCAGTGACGCTTGTCGCCGCCCAGTATGAGGAAATCGGGCGACTCCTCGCTGTGCTGCGTCGTGCCGTAATACTCCGGCGACATAACCAGATTCTTTCCGTACTTCTCCGCCAGATAATCGGTCGTCCCCACAGGGATAGTGGATTTGATCACGATCACTTCCGCGTTTGTCTCGGCGACAGCCGCTTCCACGAGCGAGGTATCGCAGCTTCCGTCCTCGCGCCCTTCGGTCGGGACGCAGACGAACGCGACGTCCGCCGTATCGTCGGCGCTGCGCTCGGAAAACTCCGCGATGTACGGGTCGTAAATCCGAGGCTCGAGTTTTTCCAGCTCCTTGTATGTATGTCTTCCTATGTTGCCGTAACCGACGATCAAAATCTTCATCCGGTGCCGCCTCCCGTAAATCGTTTATCAAGCACATCTTCGTATAACTCTTCGTAACGCCTTACTATATCTGTGATCTCGAAACTGCCGCAGATACGCGCCCGGGCGCGCTTGCCCAAGATTATTCTCGCGTCCTCGCCCATGTCGTAGATCTCCGCCCACGCGTCCGCGAGAGCGCGGGAGTCACGCGGCGGAACGGTAAGCCCCGTATCTCCGACGATAAACGCCGAATCTCCCACATCCGTCACAACGCACGGAACGCCGCACGCCATGGCTTCGCCCACCACGTTTGGGAACGCCTCGCCGTCCGAGGAAGACAGCGTCGCCAGATCCAGCGCCGCGTTAATCATCGGAATATCGCTCCTCCGCCCCAAGAGGTGCGTCCGTCTCTTGGCGAGCGGGGACATCAAGCGTACAAGATCTTCGTTGTCTCGCACAAGCCCGTCGCCGCACAGCACAAATTGCGCGTCTCTGTTTGTCTCCGTGAAAAGCTGCGCCGCGCGTAGAAAATTGGCGTGGTCCTTCTGCGGATCGTAACGCCCCACCATGCCTATCAGGAACGCGTCCTCGGGCAAACCGAGCTCCGCCCTGAAAACCGCGCGCGCCTCCGCCCGCGGACGGAAGTCGCGGACGTCAAAGCCGTTGGGGATGACCAGCATCCTCTCGCGCCTGTAGCCGATGCCCGCGTGAAGATCAAACGCCCGAAGCGCACAGCAGACGATCCTATCGGGCAGCACGCCCGATAGCGCCGCGCAGGCTTTGGCGACAACTCTCGTCCGAAGCCTGTTCACCTCCGGCGAGAGGTTGCTGTGATGAATCCCCCAGACACAAGGAACGCCCGCAGCCTTTGCTGAAAGCCCTCCCAACAGATTGGCGTGATACATCCACGTCTGCACTATGTCCGCTCGCTCGCGCCGCAAGTAACTCGCCAGTGTGATGACAGCGCCGGGGCTCGGCAGGCTTCGCTTCATGCCCAGAGATATCACCGGCACGCCCGCCGCCTTGATTTTTTCCGCCACAGGCCCCTCCGGCAGCATGGAGACAACCGAGATATTAAAGCGCGCTCGGTTTGCGAACGCCACGTTCTTATAAAGAACCATCTCCGCGCCTCCGGTGTTGAGCCCGGTGATGACGTGAACCAGATTAACCATTTCCGCACACCTCGTCAATCAGGCGTTCATAACCTTCGATGGAAGTCTTTTCCGAAAATAATTCTGCTCGTTCGCGCAGAAGGTCGGGATCCATGTGGTTCGCAAGCGCCCCTTCCATCGCGTTGGCGAGCGCGCGCGGGTCGCCAACGAGCGCGAGATAACCGTACGCGCCGCCGCCCAATACCTCCGATGAGCCGCCCGGCGCGTCCGTGGCGACGCAGGTAACGCCGCAAGCCAGCGCCTGAATCAGCACACTCGGCAACCCCTCGTATCTCGACGAAAGCACGAAGAGATCCGCGCGCGCCATGCACGCGTAAGGGTTGTCGGCAAAGCCGGGCATCGAGACACGCTCCACCACGCCGAGGTTCTCGATCAACGCTTCCAGCGCGGCACGGTCTTCGCCCTCGCCCAAAATGACCAGGCGCGTCCGCTCGTCGCTCAGAAGCGCGAAAGCCCGTATCAGTGTGTCATAATCCTTTTCGCGCGACAGCCTCCCAACGGACAGAATCACAGGCGCTTGCTTGTCCGACAACCACTCGTGAGAAGGCGCTTCCCGCTGCAAAGCTTTCTCGCGCTCAGAGACTACCGGATTATAGACAACACGCGTCTTGTCCCTTGATGTTAAGCTAAGCGCCAACAGATCCTCGGCGCACGCGCCCGAGACGGCGACGACCAGATCAGCGGCGCGGAAGGCAAAACCCGCCAATGCGCAAGCGAGCTTGGAAGCCGCGCTATTCACAGACTTGCGTTTCGCCGAAAACAGGCTGTGCTGGCATAATAGCACCTTCGCCTTTTGCCCGGAGAGGCGAACTGCCAAAACCACAGGCAAGTCCAGCAAGTTCGAGACGACGACATCGGGTTTTTCGCGCCTAATATACCGCGCCAGAGGCAAGATCGAATAGCGCGCTCTTTTTACCCCCAAGTCGACGACACGAACCTCCCTCGCCACCTCACCCAGATACGGCCCCGCCTTCTGCAACAGGACAAGATCGGCGGCATAACCTCGCCGCGCAAGACCGTTCGCGACCTGCACGGCCGAACGCTCGGCCCCGCCGCCCGTGAGGTTGGGGACACAGAGCGCCACTCTACGCACGGCTCGCCTCTCCTTCCGCCAGTTCGTCGAACAGCCTCATGTACGCGTCAATACAATTTTGTTCGGAGTAAAGCTGCGCGCGTTTTTTCAGCAGCGCGGAATCAATCGGACATTCGAGAGCCCGCCGCATGCCCCGCGCTAGCGCGTCCGCGTCGCCGACAGGCGTCAGAATGCCGTATTTGCCGCCGTCTAATATTTCGTCCGGCCCGCTGGGGCAATTCGTTGATACGGGCATGGTCCCGCACGCCAGCGCCTGAATCAGCACGTTCGGTAAGCCTTCGATGAAAGACGACAACACGAAACAATCGGCTCGCGCGAAGTAAGGAAATGGATTAATCACAAAACCAGGCAGCAGGACGTCGCCCTCCAAGCCCAGATCCTTTACCTTACGCTCGAGCTCCGCCCGAAGCTCTCCCTCTCCGAAGATGACGAGGCGGCACGGACGCTCGCGGCGAAGCATCGCGAAGGCGTCCAGCAGAAGAAGGTGGTTTTTATCGCTACGCAAACGGCCCGCAGTGACAATGTTGGGCAGGGTGGGGTGCAGCAGCGGACGGCTCGGTTCTTCCTCTATTTGTTTTTCAAAATAATCCGTGACGACGGGATTGTGAATTACCCTGATTTGCTCCGGCCTCGCGACACCCAACTTCAAAAGGTCGTCCGCAACGCCTCTCGAGACGGCGACAATTCGGTCCGCCTTCGGGTAAAGGAGCTTTGTAAAAGCATATGAGACATTGGCAAATAATCTCTGCTCATCCCTTGCGATTCTGAGAGACAGTACCTGACGCTCCGAGACGACTATTTTCGGCAAAGGCCTCGCGAGCTTCCCTATTGCGATCGTCCAGTTGCTCATCAGCGCGGACATGAGAATATCAGGCTTGCGCACGGACAAATACCTGCCGAGTTTTTGAGGAAGGTATCGCTGCCGCCCTGCGTTCAGGTTAACGAAAGGCATCCCACAAGCGACTTCCTCGCGATACACGCCGTCCGCGGAAAGCGCCGTGACAAACTCAACGTCACACCCCGCGCGGAAAAGCCCGTTCGCGATATGCGTGAATGCCCGTTCCGCACCTCCTTGTTTCAAATTGGGAATGAGGATGGACAAACGCGTCATTCTCTTACAGCCTCTTCTCTATTTTTTTCCCACAAGAGACGCAAGCGGTTATGCAAATATCGCGCGAAGCCTCGCGTCAAACCGACAAGAAAGGAAAGAAGATAGCCCTCTTTCGTCACCAGCCAAACAAAACGCGCGATGACGCCCGGGTTGAACGAAAGCTTCGGATGAAAAGCATGCACCCAATTGCTTGTCGATAACAAAAAAGAATTGATGATCTGCCCGGCCTCAGCCTCGGGAATGCCCACACGGTGCAAAGAGAGGAAGCACAGCATATTCTCGATGCTGCTGAGCTCGGCGGCTTTGTGAGACCACGTAGCCCGCGCCACAGACATGTAAACCGAGACCTGTTCGTCAACATAGAACGCGCGATTCCTGATCGCCAGCAAATGGGCCGCAAACGGAGCCGTATCCAAATTCTTATAGGCAGGCTCCGCTGAAACCCGAAGCCACGCTTCTCTCAGCACAATGCTTCTTGTGATAAAGAGCAGATCGCCGTATGGTCCTCTGAATTCATAATCCCCGGCGTTCTCTCTGTCGTAGCGCAGCAAGCCGAAGCGCTGCCCGGCGATCTTCAATTCATCCCACAGGATTTCACCCTCCCGAAGGTGTTCGCGTTTATAGTCATCGACAATGCCCAAAAACACCGCGCCAAGCTCGTCTTTGCCATATCGCTCGAGCAAACCGATCACCCTGCCGACCGTTCCCGGGCGCAAAATATCGTCATCGCCGACAACCCATACGTACTTGCCGCTTGCTTTGCCGACAAGAAAATGTACATTTTGGACTGCGCCAATGTTATGAGTTTGATTGAAATAACGGAACAAGTCCTTTCCAATTTTTGCGCTGATATCGGTTATCACTTGTCCTGTATCGTCAGGGGACGCGTTATTCGACACCAGAATCTCAATTTTCGAGCCGACAAAGGGAAGCGCTTCTTCCATAATAAATGAAAGTTGTTTTTTGATAAGCTCCGCCCTGTTGTAGGTCGGGAGACAAATCGACAGCAATATTTGCCCGTTTTCGTCCATTTGCCATCCGCCTCCCGCTGTCATCAAACTCCCCGTGTCGTTATTGCTTTCACGCTCGTTCGTCATTTATTGCACCCGCGCGCGCAAGATCGTTCAGCGATTCGACAAATTTTTTAACCGCTTCTCCGGAAATCCCGTTTTCCTCCCGGTGAAAGTCCTGCGAGCCAACTAATCCACTCGGGTAACCTTGAACGCAACGGTGAAAAAAACGCCGCACGCGCAAACCGTTTTCCAGGATTACCTTTGCGAGATGTTCGCCAAGTCCCCCGCTCGTCACGTGATCCTCCAAAACCATCACCCAATCGGCGTTTTCAATCTGCGTTCTCAGCGCGGCCCCCAGTGCATCCGATCCAAAGGGCAGCGCGGAGCATGCCCACACCGAAGGCCGCAAATCCTCGGGGGTGTTCAAATGCACGTCCCAAGCCACACATGCCATCGCACCCAAGCCGATGATCAAACCCCGTCTCCCTATTGCCAATTCACGAAAAACGCCGAACGCTTCAGGCGCACTCACGCCTCTCGGCATTTCGTCACGAGCCAGCCTAATGTATGTGGGGCTTTGACCGTTCGACAAAACACCGACCAAAACCTCAATGTCTGACGCGAAAGAGGGGGCGTATACGGTGATGTTCCGCAGGGCGCTCATAACGCCGCAATCTTCTATCGCGTGATGCGTCGGCCCGGCTGTCCCGTACCCGAATCCGCCGCCGCCGCCGATGATTCTCACGGGAAGCCCGTGCAAACAAATATCGTTTCGTATTTGCTCAAACGCGCGGGCGTAAACGAACGGAGCTATGCTGTAAACCCACGGGCGCATGCCCGCCTTACACAAGCCTGCCGCGACAGACAACATGTTTTGTTCCGCAATACCCGCGTTTATAAAACGATCACCCAGAGCTTCACGAAGTGGTTCCAGCATAGCAAAACCCAAATCACCGGTCAGAAAAACAAGCTTCTCGTCACTTTGCGCTCTTCTCGCCAGAGCTTTCACAAACGCGTTTCTCATCGATTCTTCTCCATATTTCCAACAGCTTCGTTATATTGGTCGGCGGTCAGCTTTGCATAATGCGACACAAACTCCCCTTCGAAACAGGGCACGCCCTTCCCCTTGCGCGTCTCCGCCAACAAAACGCGCGGCGCGCCGTTTCCGCTGCCCGCAGCTATTTTCTCTTTCAATTCCGCGGCGTTATGCCCGTCCGCGCAATCCACCGACAAGCCGAACGCGCGAAGCCTGCTCTCCAACCCGACAATGTCGAGCGAGGCGACCTCCGCGGTTGAGCCAAATCCCTGCCAGCCGTTTACATCAACGAGGATCATCAATTCGTTAAGCTTATGGTGGACGGAGAAAATCACAGCCTCCCAGATGCTCCCCTCCTGAAATTCTCCGTCGGAGCAAAGACAAAAAACCCGACCGGGCGCGTTCATTCTTTTTTTTCCGAGCGCAAGCCCGGCGGCAAGAGAGAGTCCATGACCCAAACTACCCGTGCCGAAGGGTACATCAGGCATAAAATTCGCGCTAAGATGGCCGCCCAATTTGGTTCCGTCCGCGCAAAAAGTATCGATCACCTCGCCGCCGACTCGCCCGACACTCCGCAAAGCCGCATAAAGAGCGCTTGCCGAGTGCCCCTTCGAGAGGACAAACACGTCGTCCGCCCCGATGATTTGCGAAAAGAGAACGACCAACATATCGACACAGGAAAGGCTGCCGCCAAGATGAGCCGCTCCCGCTTTATAGTGCATATTGATAAGGCACAATCGCGCGCTTGTGATTTGTGACTCCATAGTCATTTAGTTTTTTTTACCCCCTTATTGCCCGAGAGCAAGCGATGCCAGTTTAACGTCTCAACAACCGACTCCCGCAAGCCGAAATGTAAACCCAACCCGAGTTCTCGCTTTGCGCGTTCAACAGAGGGCACATAGCGATCCGGGAGGACCCCGGGGTTCGGTTGTTTTCTGATCTCAATTTCAATCGGTTCGCAGGCCTCATCGGCGACCAGCGCAGCCGTATCACGTATCGAGATCTCTTCATCAGAGCCCACGTTATACGCGCCGACCGGACATCCCCTGCATAAAATCACAAGCAGCCACAGCGCCAAATCGGCGGGATGCATATATGAGCGAACCGGCGTTCCGTCGCCCGATATCACGATTTTTCTGCCTTCCAACACATCTTTGATAAAATTTCCGATTGCGAAATATCCATCTGTTGGGAGATAGGGCCCTGCAAAGGCAAAGAGCCTCGCAATCAGTATTTCGAGGCCGGACGATAATTCACGCAAACGGCAAAACAATTCCGCCGCGCGTTTCCCCTCACCGTACACCGCGTGGCGCTCTCCCGACATCGTAATATCAGGCGCGCCCGTGTAGTCTTCGGCAATATGCGATATTTCAGGTGGTTGTCGTCCATAAACCGCCCCGGAGCTTACGTACAACAATCTGCGACAGCCTCGTTCGGCGGCAAAATCCAACACCCGCCTGGTCCCGTTCACAATGCTGTCAAACTGCTTCTCCGGAAAAGCTTCGATCAAACGACCGTCGGTTTCTGTTGCCGCATGAATAATATATTTATAATCTCCTTGCGGGAACTTGAAATCAAGTATATCTCCCCGCCACAACCGAACGCGAGAGGCTAATTCCGGTTCCAGCCTTTCAAACCTCTCCGGGTTTCGGGTGAGAACAGTAATTCGCAGTCCCAAGCTTCGCTGCTCGCTCAGCGCCAGCAATGCGTTGATCAACCAAACCCCGACAAAGCCGGTTCCTCCGGTGAGAAAAAAGCTCGCGTCCTCAAGTCCATCGGCATCTCCAAAATACGGCAATACTCTCGCGATATCGTCACGAATCAATTCCGCCGGAGAATCATTATTATTCACAATCGCGCGATTCACGGTCATACCTCCTTTGCCGCAAGGCTCTCGTGAATGAGTTCCGCCATGTAGTCTGTTTTTTCGTCGGTCATGCCCGGATAGACGCCAAGCCAGAAGGCGCGGTTCATCACCAGATCGGTGTTTTTCAAATTTTCGGCTACGCGGTACTTCGCGCTCGCGCGTATGGAGTCGAAACAGGGCTGACGAACCATGTTGCCCGCAAAGAGCATTCGCGTCTGGACGCCTTTGCTCTCGAGATTACGCACCAAACGCCCGCGGCTTACGCCGTCCCGACAGGTCAGTAGAAAACCGAACCACGACGGGGCCGAATCGGGGCAGGACTCAGGCAGGATCAGCCTGTCCTCCAGCGGCGACAGCGCGTCCTTCAAGCGGTCAAAGTTATGCCTGCGGCGCGCGGTGAACGCGTCGAGTTTATCCAGCTGCGCCGTGCCGATAGCGGCTTGCATGTCCGTTGCTTTCAGGTTATATCCGAAATGGCTGTAGACGTATTTGTGATCGTAACCCTTCGGCAGTTCTCCGAATTGTCCGTCGAATCTTTTGCCGCACAAGTTATCCTGCCCGGAGGCGCAGGAACAGTCCCGCCCCCAGTCGCGCATTGATCGCATGATTTTCGACAGAAGCGGATGTGACGTATAAGCAGCGCCGCCCTCGCCTGTCGTCATGTGGTGCGGAGGATAGAAGCTGGAGGCGGCGATGTCGCCGAAGGCTCCGGTTTTCAGGGTTGTACCGCCGTAGGTGTACGTTGAGCCGAGCGCGTCGCAGTTATCTTCGATCAGCCAAAGGCCGTGTTTCTCGCAAAACGCCTTTACCGCGGCGACGTCAAACGGGTTGCCCAGCGTATGCGCCAGCATCACCGCCTTTGTCCTGTCCGAGAGGGCGGCTTCGAGCATGGATGCGTCGATATTGTACTGCGGCACCGTGACGTCGACAAAGACCGGAATCGCGCCGTACTGCACTATTGGGGCAATCGTGGTTGGAAAACCCGCCGCAACGGTGATGACCTCGTCGCCGGGGCGTATGGCGCGCTCCTCCAGCAGAGGGGACGTCAGCGCCATGAAGGCCAGCAGATTGGCGGAAGAACCGGAGTTTACGAATACGCAATACTTGACGCCTATGTAATCCGCAAACCGCCGTTCAAATTCTTCTGTATATCTGCCCGAAGTCAGCCAGAAGTCGAGCGCGCTGTCCGCGAGGCGAATCATCTCCTCGCGGTCGAACACGCGCCCCGCATAGCCTATCGGGTCGCCCGGAGCAAAAGCCTCCGGTTGTTTAAAATTGTCCGCGTACTCCCCCACAAGACGGAGGATTTGGGCGCGCGCTTCCGCTTCGCTTTTCGTCTTCATTCCTCACAAGCCATATCCGCGAAGCGGCGGATCTGTTCTTCGGTCAGGGCGAGCGCGCTTGCGCTGTCCGTGACGCTGGCGTACCACTCTACCGTCCATTCGATGGCCTCGCTCAGTGCCAGGATGGGGTGCCAACCCAGTATTTGCAGGGCTCTGCCGGAGTCCAGGCGCAGCGTTTGCGACTCGTGCAGTGTGTGGTCCTCGGCTATCTCGTAAAGCGCGCCGCCCCATAACTCGGCGATGCGCTTTACGACGTTTTCAACGCACTCTGAGCCGTCCGCGGGCGGGCCGAAGTTCCATCCGCGGGCCGCGGATTCGTCCCCCTCGTACAGGCGGCGGGCAAGCGTTAAGTAGCCGTTCAGCGGGTCTAAGACGTGCTGCCACGGCCGCACGGCGCGGGGAGAGCGCAGCCGGGGCGCGTCGCCGTTCGCGAACGCTCTCATCACGTCGGGAACAAGACGGTCTTCCGCGTAATCCCCTCCGCCGATGACGTTGCCCGCGCGCGCCGTAGCGACGAGGACTCCCGCGGCGGACAAGTACGAGCTTCTCCACGCCGCGGTGACAAGCTCCGCACATGCTTTGCTGCTGCTGTAGGGGTCCGCGCCGCCCAGGTGGTCGGTCTCACGATAACCCCACTCCCATTCCATATCCCGGTAACACTTGTCCGTCGTCACGACCACACAGCTCCGCACAGACGGCGAGCAGCGGACTGCTTCTAGCAGGTTAACCGTGCCCATCACATTAGTCTCGTATGTCGCAACCGGATCGCGGTATGACGCGCGCACAAGAGGCTGCGCGGCAAGATGAAAGACCACGTCCGGAGCGAACTCGCATAATTCCTCGCGCAGCTCCCGCCCGTCGCGGATATCCGCGAAAATTTCGTCGAACCTTCCGACAAGCCCCGCCGCCTCATACAAAGAGGGCGACGCCGGGGCAAGCGAATAGCCGTAAACCTCCGCTCCGAGCGCATCAAGCATGAGGGCAAGCCAACTGCCCTTAAACCCCGTGTGCCCGGTTATGAAAACCCGCTTGCCGCTCCAAAAACCGCCGCGCCCGCTCACCGCCAAACCCTCCACGGCGCTTTGCCGCTCTCCCAGAGCGATTCAAGGTATAGCTTCTCGCGAAGCGTATCCATCGGCTGCCAGAAGCCGTGATGTTTATACGCCATAAGATCGCCGTCCGAGGCCAGCTTCTCGAGAGGCTCCCTCTCCCATATCGTCTCGTCTCCTTCTATTGTCCTCAGCGCTTCGGGCTCGAGCACGAAAAAGCCTCCGTTGATCCAGTCTCCGTCACCCGAAGGTTTTTCGAGGAAGTTCTCCACGCGCCCGCCATTCAGCGAGAAGCGCCCGAACCTGCCCGGAGGCTGAACCGCCGTCATCGTCGCGGGCTTCTTGTGTTTTTTGTGAAACGCGATCAGGTCGTCAACGCGGATATCAGCCACGCCGTCGCCGTATGTCAGGCAGAAGGTCTCGCCGCCGATGTAATCGCGGACGCGCTTAACGCGGCCGCCGGTCATCGTGCCTTCTCCCGTGTCGACCAGCGTGACGCGCCACGGCTCCGCGGCGTTGCTGTGCGTGACGCACGTACCGTCACGCATGTCGAACGTCACGTCGGACATATGCATGTAATAATTGGCGAAATATTCTTTGATCGTATAGCCCTTGTACCCGAGACAGATTATGAAATCGTTAACCCCGTAAAAAGAATATATTTTAAGAATGTGCCAGAGCATCGGACGCCCGCCGATCTCGATCATCGGCTTTGGCCTCAGGTGCGTCTCCTCTGATATTCGCGTGCCAAAGCCGCCCGCAAGAATCACAGCTTTCATTTGTATCCTCTCCACTGTTTAAATTCTGACAACGCAACCTGCATTTTACCCGATTTCCGCGATTTTTGCGATTATTATAAAATAGTTCTTTTTCTGTATCCTCCGATCACACACTCTCTCAGCTCTCTCCACTTGCCCTCGTCTTGCGTTTCGTCCCAAAAGCGTTTTGTCTTGCCGTACTGCTCGGCGCGGAAGGCGGCGCGATCGCGGGAGATGGCCAGGATTCCCGCGCGCAGCGGGGCAAAGGGCCGCTCGCTGCCGTAATACCTGAGGGCGCGCTCTTTTTCTTGCAGGGTAAAGACCGGCATCGCGCTGATCCACACGTCCGCGTCGTGCAGGTCGCCCAGCATCGTCTGCAATTTTTTGGCGAGCGCGATATATTCCTCCGGCGGATCGTCGAAGAGGCCGCCGAATATCTCCATCGCGTAGCGCAGCCGTTTGGTCTCGATTCGCATCTGATGCTGCGCGGACGACGCTTCGGGCGATTCGAGCGAAACGGCGCAATCTGTCACCGCGTCGAGCTGTAAACAGATCACGCGAGCCGCGTATTCGAGGTTGAACAGGGGATCCGCGCCCGCCGCCATCTCCTCGCGGAGGCGTTCGCCGCGCAGGTGTTTGCCCGCCGCAATCCACAGCGGCGACTCGGCTGTGTTTGCAGCCTTTCGCGCAACCTTCGGCTGCAACGCCTCACGGCGCTGTCTCAGGCGAAGAGCTGCGCGCCGCACACCGCGGCGTTCTCCCGCGGAGCACGAGCCCTCGAATTCGTCAAGCCATGATATTCGGACGTCAACGTCGCGCGCTTCGCCCAGCGTCCTTGTGACCGAACGCGCGAGCTTCAAGAGCGCCTTCGCGTTCGGCAGGGCGGCATAGCCGCCAAGGAAGCGCAGAGCCGTCCGCAGGCGGCGCGAAGCGACGCGCATCCGATGCAGGCACTCGGCGTCACGGCAGGCTATCACGCCCGGCGCTTCCTTCAACATCGGCCCGAGGCGGTCTAAAATCGCGCCCACCGCGTACAAAGAGACGCGTTCGTCAGTCACGGGATCAGTCGCCGTCAAGCGTCATCACCCTCGGGTTTTTCATCATCCACCGCTGCGAGTCAATCGGAGACGATCCCTCGGGAGGCGCAACGCGGACATACTCGCCATCGGGGGTCAGGCGCGTGCAGCAGACGTTGTCGCTCAGATGTACGGGTAAAATCACATCGACGATTCTGCGGCGAATCTCGCGGTTTTCAATGGGGAACAAACACTCGACGCGACGGTCAAGGTTGCGCGACATGAGGTCGGCGCTGCCCAGAAAAAGCTCTTCTTCGCCGCCGTTGCGAAAATAGAAAACCCGCGTGTGCTCGAGAAAGCGCCCGACAATCGAGGTCACGGATATATTATCGCTCAGCCCCGGCTTGCCCGGCCTCAGACAGCAGATGCCGCGCACCTGAAGCTCGATCTTGACACCCGCCTCCGAGGCGCGGTAGAGAGCTTCGATGCTCTCCCTGTCCGAAATGGCGTTGAGTTTGAAGATCAGGTGCCCTCCGCCGCTCTTTTTGTGAAGCGCGATCTCCCGGTCAATCCGCGCCAGGATTTCACGCCGCAGCGAGCCGGGCGCGACGAGCAGCTTGCGGTACTCGGCCTGCTTTGAGTAACCTGTGAGCATGTTGAAAAGATCGGATACATCCTCGCCTATATCGTGGTTTGCGGTGAACAACCCGAAATCCGTGTAAACTCCGGCTGTGACCGCGTTGTAGTTGCCGGTGCCAAGGTGTACGTAGCGTTTGATTCCGTTTTTTTCGCGCCTCACGACGAGGCATATTTTCGCGTGCGTCTTGAGACCCGACAAACCGTAGGCCACGTGAACCCCCGCGCTCTCAAGCGCGCGCGCCCAGCCGATGTTGTTTTCCTCGTCGAAGCGGGCTTTCAGCTCGACCAACGCCGCTACTTGCTTCCCTCGCTGACATGCTTCCTTGAGGGCGTCCACAATCGGAGAGCCCGTACCCGCGCGATAGAGCGTCTGCTTGATCGCCAGAACATCGGGGTCTTTGGAAGCCAGGCGGATAAAGTCGACTACGGGTTTAAAGCTGTCGTATGGATGATAAAGCAAGATATCGCCAGACGCGATTGCGGAGAAGAGCCGCTTTGGATCCCGCAGCTCCACGGGTGTGGCTGGTGTGAAGGGGGCGTCTTTCAAATCCGGGCGGTTAAGCTTGTACAACTGCATCAACGACGACAAGCCGAACGGAACCTCGAGGGGATAGACCTGAAAGAGATCGAGTTCGAGGTTGCGCGTCAAGATATCGCGGATGCGCTTGGGCGCTTCTTTTTCGATCTGGAGGCGCACAACATTGCCGAAGCGCCGCCGCTCGACGCTCTCGCGAATAGAGTTAAGCAGGTCCTCCGCCTCGTCGGCTTCGATTTCAAAGTCCGCGTCGCGCGTGACGCGGAAGAGCACCTCGCCGGATATCTTCATGCCGGGGAAGAGCTCGTGCAGGTTCGCCTTGACCAGGTCCTCTATCCAGATAAAACGCGCGGAGGCGGCCGCGTGCGGCAGCCCCATCTTCTCGAGTTTCTCGGCCTTATCTTCCTCGTCCCCGGCAATCGGGAGCAGGCGGGGGAAGGATTCGGGAATTTTGACCCGCGCGAACAGCTCGCGCTTGTCCTCGTCGCGGAGCGTCACCGCCAAGCTCAGGCTCAGCGTCGAAATATGCGGAAACGGGTGGCTCGGGTCAAACGCGAGCGGCGTCAGCGTGGGGAATATTTCTTTCATGAAATATTGATGGAGGTGTTTTTTTTGTTTTTCTTTAAGATCGTCGTAAGCAAGGATACTCACACCCGCGTCTTGCAGCGCGGGGACGAGGTCGTTGTGCCAGCACTCGAGCTGGCGTTTTAAATCGGGCATCAGCCCCTTGCGAATCGCGGCCAGCTGTTCGGCGGGGGTCATGCCGTCCGGGGGCAGGTCGACAACGCCCTCCTTGAGCTGGCGGCAGAGCCCGGAGACGCGGATCATAAAGAACTCGTCGAGGTTGTTCGCAAAGATCGAGAGAAACTTCACGCGCTCGAGCAGCGGTTTTTTCTTGTCCATCGCCTCGTCAAGAACGCGGCGGTTAAACAAAATCCAACTCAGTTCACGGTTGATAAACATTGTCCCGAGACCTCCCGAAACTCCTCCAGCAGGCTTTTCACCGACATCTCCGAGCGTATGCCGAACCTCGTCAGCGCAAAATCGTAGCGGACGGGGTCGTCCGGGCGGTACGCCCTAAAGCCCTCCGTCACCAGGGCTGCGGCTTTGCCGTCCGCGGCTTTGCGCGCAAGGAAGCCGAATCCGCTCGAGATGCGGTGCATGTGCGTATCAAGGGGAACTATAATATCCCGCGGCGACACGCCGTTCCACCCTCCGGGGTCTACGTCGTCCTCCCGCGCCATCCAGCGCAAAAACAGCGCCATGCGCTTGCACGCGCTCCCCTTTGACGGGCGCGGCAGGAGGTGCGATTGCGGCAGCGACGCGAAGTCCAAAATCGCGTCCGCGAAGTTCTCCATCCCGCCCCATATATCCGGGGCGCGGTAGCCCGACAAAAAGAGGCGTTCGAGCGAGCCGTGCGTCTCAATCGCCCGCCCCGCGCCGTACAAGAAGCGCGCAATCTCGTCCCCTGAGGCGAATCTGTGCGCAAAGCCGCTCAAACCTTCGCGCAACTCCTCGAGGCCCGCGCTTGCGAGCGCTTCGGCGGGAGAGCGGCCCAGCAGGCCAAGCACTCTTCTCACAGCGGACAGAATCGACGCGACCCTTCCATAGGCGAGAGAAGAAGCGATCAAGCCAACAGCCTCGCGATCCGCGGGCGCGTCGTAGAGGTATAGAAACTCCAGCGGGTCCGGTGAGACGTACTCCCGGCGGTTATACGCCCCGTAGAGCGCCTCCAAAAGTTCGTATGCGCGCGCGTTTATCCCGCGTCATCCCGTTTCAGCGCGTTAAACGCGTGGGTCGGCGCGGCGGCGGGAGACTTGCCCTTCTTTACGAGGTGATAGTTTGCGTAGGTGAGGGGCGTCCCGTCCTTAAATTTCTCCGCGGAGACAACCTCTCCCACGAAGAGTATGTGCGTCAGCACGTCCACGCGCGTCACAATCCTAGCCTCAAAACCCGAGAGGCACCAGTCGCGGACGACCGGCACGAGCAGCTCGCCCGTAGCGTAGTTAATGTCTTTTAATTTGTCAACATCGCGCCCGGACTTGAAGCCAAAGCGCCCGATGAACGTCATCGGCACGTCCTCCTCCAGCACGGAGACAGAGAACGCGCCGCAGTCACAGAGGCAATCCTGCGTGAAGTTCGTCTTGCTGAGACAAACGGCGACGCAGACAGGGTCAGCCGTGACCTGCATGACGGCGTTTGCGATCTGCGCGTTGAGCTTGTCTCCCATGCGCGCGCCGACGACATACATGCCGTAGCTGAGGTTAAACAGAGCGCTTGGGTCTATTCCTTTCCGCACGACTGACACCTCCCTGTTCGGTTATCGGTGTATCCGCTAACGCGCCGCCAGCTGCCTGTCCAGTTGAATCAGGCCCACGCAGCGGTCGTCGGTCTTCTCAAGCATTGCCAGGATCTCAGAAACGCCGGCCTCTTCCTCGACTTGCTCTTTGACATACCAATTCAGAAACTCGACCGACGCGTAATCCTTCTCGGAAAGCGCCGCTTCAACCAGATTATAAATTCGCTTCGTAACGCCGCGTTCGTGCTCCAGTGTCTCGGCGAAGGCATCCTTCACGCTCTCCCACTCCCGCCGGGGCGCGGCGATAGCCCCCAACTCGACGCGGCCGCAGCGCTCACAGACGAACTTGTACATCTTCATCGCGTGCTCGGTCTCTTCGCTAAACTGCTTCTTCATCCAGTTGGCGCATCCGGGAAAATTCTGATCGTCGAACCACGCCGCCATCGCGAGATACAGATAGGCTGACTGAAACTCCGCCTGAATCTGGTCGTTGAAAGCCTTTGTCATTTTTTCGCTGATATCCAATCCGGTCACCCCATTCTTATCTTGATTAACTCTGTTTTCCGGTTAACTAATCTTACCGCAGAGAGAGGCTTCGTCAAGATTGCTTTCACCTACCGGCTCCGCGGTCAGGAAATCGACGCGATTACCGCCGCTCTGGTCACGATACCCTTGAGCTCGCCGTCCTCACTCACCACCGCCAGGGGGAAACGCGACTCCGCCGCCAGGGGCATAATGTCGCTAAGCAAAGCGTCCTCCGTCGTCGTGACCACTCCGCTGTCAACCGCGTCGGCAAGCGGAGTGCCCATCTTCTTGGCCTTGAGGGCCGCGTCGAGCGTCAGGATTCCGACGAGGCGCATGCGGTTGTCCACAACATAAGCGCTGGAAAATCCGCCCTTGTGCATCTCCTGAATGGCAAAGGCAGGCGCGTCCTTCTGCCGCACAAGGCAAGCAGGCGTGATCATCACGTGCCTCGCCGCCAGCACCTGCGTCTTGTCCGCGCTTTCGATAAACTGCCGCACATATTCGTCCGCGGGATTTGCGGACATGTTCTCGGGCGTGTCGATCTGCACTATTTTGCCGTCCCGCATTATCGCCACGGTGTCACCCAGCTTAAAAGCCTCGTTGATATCGTGCGTTATGAATAATATAGTCTTATTCAGCTTTCTCTGAATGCTCAGCAGCTCAAACTGCATATCGCGCCGAACAAGCGGGTCGAGCGCGGAGAACGGCTCGTCCATCAGCAGGATCTCCGGGTCGTTTGCCAGCGCGCGCGCGATGCCCACGCGCTGCTTCATCCCGCCCGAGAGGCTCGTAATCGGCTTATTCTCCCAGCCCTCAAGACCCACCATCCGCGTGAGGCGCAGGGCCGTCTCATCGCGCTCGGCCTTCGGAAGCCCGCGAACCTCCGGCCCGTACGCCACGTTCTCAAGGACCGTGCGGTGCGTAAAAAGCCCGAAATGCTGAAAAACCATCGAGACCTTCTTCCGCCGCAGCTGACGCAGCGACTGTTTGCCCATGTCCGCCACGTTATCGCCGTCTACGTAAACGCCGCCCGAGGACGGCTTCAACAGCTGGTTAAAGCAACGGATAATCGTAGACTTGCCCGATCCGGACAAGCCGATGATGACAAATATCTCGCCCTTTCGCACCTCAAAAGACACGTCCCAGAGCGCGACGGTCACGCCGGTCTTTTTGTAAACCTCGTTTTTTTCGCGCCCCGCGGACATCATCTTGGCCGCCGCGGATTTGTTGCGTCCGTACAGCTTTGTTACGCTTCTTGCTTCGAGAAACGCTCCGTTATCCATCGACGCCCTCCTCGCTGCGCTTGACCGCCGCTTGCGTCAAGCGGTCAAGAATAATGGCCAAAATGACGATGCAGATACCGGGGAAAAGGGCTTTGCCCATCTCCACGCGGTTGGTCGCGAGCAGAATCTCCATGCCCAACCCGTTAGCTCCGATCAGCGCGCAGGTTACCACCATCGACATCGCCATCATTATCGTCTGATTGACGCCGGTCATAATCGTCGGCACAGCCTGCGGTATCTGCACTTTCACCAGAGCCTGCGACTTGGTTGAGCCGAACGCGTACGCCGCCTCGATCATCTCCTTGTCCACGTAGAGCAGCCCGTGGCTGGTCAGGCGTATCATCGGGACGACGGCATAGGTCATCGTAGCCAGCAGGGCAGGCGTCGTGCCTACGCCGAATAAAATGACCGACGGCACGAGATAAACCCACGACGGCATCGTCTGCATCGTGTCAAGCACGGGGCGCAGGACCGCGTTGGTCCGCGGGCTCATCGCGACCAGCACCCCGAGCGGAAAGCCCAATGAAATACTGAGCGCGACGCCGGCGATCACCACGCCCAGCGTCTCAAGCATCAAACTCCACATGCCGCAGCAGCCCACGAATATCAGCATAGCTCCGTACAGCAAGCCCGTGTGCCATTTCTTCGTCAGCCGCCACGCGAGCAACACCACCAGCGCCACCAGCACAAACCACGGAATGGCGTTAAGCAGCCCCTTAATGGAACCAACCCCGCCTATCGCGATGTCCTTGATTACCGTAAGGCCCGCCTGGTGATTCTTCGAAAAATTTTTCACCGCGACGTCTATCGCGTCGCCCACGTTGAACTGCCAATGCGCCGGAAAACGCAGGACATATTGATTTATGATGTCATTTATCACCCTATCCGTCCACCTCACTGTGTGGCGAGGTACTCGCGGAGCTTCTTGGCGTTCTCCGCGGGCAGCCACTCGTCGATCAGCTCGTCGTGCTCTTTGAGGAACCATACCGCCGTCCGGTCGTGCGTCTCTTTGGTATCGTCCAGATGCGCCAGCGCCTCGGAGATCAGCGTGCTGCTCGTCTGATATTTTTGGAAGAACTTCAGGAGATCAGGCGCTTTCTCGCCGAATTTCGGGTTGCTTACGATCATGAGCTGCGTCGACGGGAACGCGCACTTCCCGGCCATGTACAGCTCTTTTTGGTAGGGCGCGTCCTCCAGCCTCACCATGTCAAGCTTGCCCACCACCCACGTCGGCTCGTAACAGTAGCCCACCCACGGCTCGCCGCGGTTGTACGCGGAGACCAGTGACGCGAACAGCGTAGCCTCGCTGCCGAGGCGAACATAGTTATAGTCCTTATCGAGTCCGTAAAATTTGTATTTGTTGTAGAGAATTCCGTCTACCATCCAGCCGGGGATGCTGCCGTAGATCCGTCCGCGGCCTTTTTCCTCCGGGTCGGGGAACACCTTCGCGTATTTCCTGAGGTCTTCTACTCTCTTCAAATCCGGCGCGGACGCCTTTATCCCGCGCGCCTCGCCGCCTTCGATGACATAGCGCGGGACGTATAAGCCCTGCGCGCTGTCCTTGACCAACACGCCCACGTCCACGACATCGCCCTTTGCCTTGTCGCTCGGATACGAGGCGACGTTATCCGTCCAACTTTCGATGTCCAAATCAACCTCGCCCGCGATCAGCGTCTGCCAGTTCATGGAGGTAGACGCCGTTGATACGTCAAATTCGTAGCCGTCATACGCGTGCTCTACAACCAGCTTCGCGATCGCGTTGTGGACCTTCTGGCTGTCCCATCCGTTGTCCGTAGCGACAATCCGGACGACATCCCCCGAAGTGCGGCCTCCGCTCCAAAAAAACCATCCGGCGCCAAGCGCGGCGATCACCAATACGAGAACGAGAATGGTCTGCTTTTTCATTGTGCACTCACCCCTAACTTAGATAATGCTCGAATCCCGGAAGGAAGAATCAACAACTTTAGTTTATTATATAGCCTCCGCTCTGTCAATTCGTACAAACGAAGCGCCGTTCCCCGCAAATTCCATTGGCTCAAACTCCTTAGTGGTAGTATGATGGACGTCATAAAAAATTCACGCTTCAAAGGAGAGAAAGGGGAGAGGTTAATGCCCTGTCCAAACAAAGCTTTTCTCATCGCTTGCTTCGTGTTAGCGCGGGCGTCCGTGGCGTTTGGCGCGGCGGGGGGCGAGCTGCCGTCTCGTTCGGACGTGCCGGAACAGTACAAATGGAGGCTGAGCGATATTTACGCGTCGGACGCGGCCTGGGAAGATGATTACACTATCGCGCAAAACGAGCTGCCCAAGCTCGCCGAGCGCAAAGGCACTCTCGGCAAATCCGCGGCGAGCCTGCTCGAATGCCTGCGCATTAACGACGAAATCTCGATTCGCCTCGGCAAGATTTACGTCTACGCCAACATGAAGAGTCATGAGGACACCGCCAACCCGACATACCGGGCGATGGCGGACAAAGCCTCGACGCTGCTGGTGGAGACAAACGCGACGGGCAGCTTTATCACGCCCGAGATTCTTGAAATCCCCGAAGAGACGCTGCTGGGCTTCATTGACCCCGCCAAGACCGGCGCGGGCTTCGACGACTACCGCTTCATGATCAAAGAGATCATTCGCAGGAAAACGCACGTTCTCACCCCTTCGGAAGAAGCCCTGCTTGCGAAGGCGGGCAATATGGCCGGCACTCCGGACGAAGTCTTCTCGATGCTGACCAACGCGGACATGAAATTCCCCTATATCAAAGATGAAAACGGCAAGAAGGTCGAGCTGACGGAAGAACGCTACTACAAATACATCAGCTCGAGCAAGAGGCGCGTCCGCAAGGCCGCGTTCAAGGGGCTCTTCGACACGTACGCCAAGAACAACAACACGCTCGGAGCGACGTTCAACGGCATGCTGAAGGCGTCGCGCTTCTACGCAAACGCGCGCAAGTACGAATCGGACCTCGAAGCCTCGCTCGACGGCCCGAACATCCCGGCCGAAGTCTATGTAAATCTCGTCAGCGCGGTCGAGAACAACTTAGAGCCTCTGCATCGCTACATGGAGCTGCGCAAGAAGGTTCTGGGGCTCGACAAGCTGCATCTCTATGACATTTATAACCCTCTTGTCGAGAACCCGTACAAGGACATCCCCTGGAAGACGGCGAAGGAGATAGCGGCGGAGGCGCTGCGTCCGCTGGGAGCCGAGTACATGAAACAGTTCGGGGAAGGTCTTGAGTCGGGCTGGATCGACGTTTACTCAAACCGAGGGAAGCGCGGAGGCGCGTACTCGTGGGGTACGTACGGCACGCACCCGTATATCCTGCTCAACTACAACGGCGAGCTCTCGGACGTGATGACGCTCGTCCACGAGATGGGGCACTCGATGCACTCTTTCTACTCGCGCAAGGCCCAGCCCTACCCAATGTCGGACTACACCACCTTCTGCGCGGAGGTGGCGTCCACGGCGAACGAAGAGCTGGCGCTTGAGCACCTGCTGCGCGAGACAACCGACAAAAAAAAGAAAATATACCTGCTCAATCAACGCCTCGAGCGCATCCGCGCCACGGTCTACCGTCAGGTTATGTTCGCGTCGTTTGAGAGCGACGTTCACCGCAGGTTCCAAGAGAATTTGAACACGACCGCCGACGAGCTTGGCAAAATGTGGCTCGCGCTCAACAAAAAATACTTCGGATCCGACGTCACCATCGATGAGAGGATCGCGCTCGAATGGTCGCGCATTCCGCACTTCTACAGCCCGTTCTACGTCTACCAGTACGCTACGGGCTACGCCGCGGCGGCGTCGCTGGCACGTCAAATTCTCAGCGAGGGGGAACCGGCGCGCGCGCGTTATCTCGAGTTCCTCTCAAGCGGCGGCAGCGACTACCCGATCGAGCTGCTCAAGCGCGCGGGCGTCGACATGAGCGGCGCGCAGCCGATCGAAGACGTGATCAAATTGTTCTCCTCGACGCTTGATGAAATGGAAAAACTGCTGAAGGAAACAGGCGCGCTCAAATAGCGCCGGAAACCAAACTGCCGGGGGGCGCGGCGATTATTCGCCGCACTCCTCGGTCTGTTGCCTGTTCGCGGAGTCAGCGCACTAAAATCAACGACACCCCGCCCCGTCTTTGCGAGGAACCAAAACCAAGCATTTGCCCCCGTCACCGTGGACAACACCCTCGATCAACGCCGCACCCCCCTGTCTTTGCGAGCGAAGCGAAGCAATCCAGGATGACAACGACGGACACATCCAAACCATGCGCCCCACACCGAAGGCAAAAACGCCCGCAGGGCTTCATCTGTCCCCGCGGGCTCTCATGTTTCGTCTATCGTGTTCGATTACGGTTCGCGCTTACGACCGGCGAGCCCCGCGCCTCTTGCGCCGCGCCAGAACAAGT
>Ga0153940_1000225_pt1 | contig 33388 bp, 29 predicted proteins | sample TSNJ024MetaG_FD_104736 | JGI IMG/M metagenome (GOLD analysis project Ga0153940, IMG submission 104736) | Attine ant fungus gardens microbial communities from New Jersey, USA - TSNJ024 MetaG | ecosystem: Host-associated > Fungi > Mycelium > Unclassified | place: USA: New Jersey, Brendan T. Byrne... | reverse complement strand
TCTCTCTCTCTCTCTCTCTCTCTCTCTCTCTCTCTCTCTAATAAAATAATGCTAACTCCCAAATATTCAGGAGGAAAATAAACACAATAAGATGTTATTTCCTGTATATTTCTTTGCATAAAAATCCTTCTATTTATTTCATCGATAAACCAGTTCTACCACTATATATCTTAATATAGTTTAAGCACAAAGTTCTAAAAAAATATTAATAACCAAAAAATTAAACCTCAATTAACTACTTGTTGTATCTAATAGATAAAAACAATTCGTCAACAAAACAGACAACGGCCATTCTGCCTCTATATAAACAACGAAGGCTGTAATAATTAATTATTGCAGCCTTCGTTATTATTTATAAATTAACTACAGGTCAGGACACCCTCAAGGATTTACCCAGACGCAATGTTGTTTTTGCAGTTATACTATTCAAAGAACAGATTTTACTTACTGTTGTCCCATATTTACGGGCTATTGCGCCTAATGTATCACCGGACTTTATACGATGGTAATTAATATTACCTGAAGCATATTTATTTTTCACATTAGCTTTCGAACGGGTACTGGCAGATGCCAATGTATTCACATTCACCCCTTTCGAACTTCTGCTATAACTATCAGCTGTTACCACATACGTATCTTTATGGCATACTTTATTTTCGAAATCGACTATTTTTATAGGATTAATCGGATTCCCCAGGAAACGTATTTCGAAATGGAGATGCGAACCTGTAGAGCGGCCGGTATTTCCTCCCAACGCAATAGGATCGCCTGACTTTACAACATCGTCTTCGTCTACCAGAAACTTAGACAAATGCCCATATACCGTTTCCAATCCGTTCGGGTGGCGGAGTGCCAGATAATAACCGTATCCACGGCGTTCATATTGCTTTACACGTACTTTTCCGTCAAATGCGGCATAGATAGTATCACCGGTCTGCACTTTCAGGTCTATACCATAGTGCATTCTGCGGCGGCGAGGCCCGAAGTTGGATGTTATATACCCCATAGTAGGCATTGTAAAATTGGCCAGATTTACAGTAAATGTGTCGGGTATATTTTCTATTGAGCGGTAAGCGTTTACATAACGGTTGTTCCAGATACCGCTGTAAAGGTCTTCGGCCGGTATTTCATCTGCTGCAAGCACACGTTCTTCCTGAACTTCCTTCAATATGGAAAGGTCCCTTTTGATCTTTATACCATCAGCATAAAGATTATTGGCGTTCATCCGGCTGTGACGTTGTTTATACTTTAATTCTACTCTGTCTGCATTAGATTCTGAGGTATTGGCAGTGTGTTGGGCGAAGCTACTCATAGGTAGTAAAAACATAGCTGCTAAAGGTAGTAGTCTCAGTTTTTTTAAGCCCCCGGTCAAACTGTTTTTCTTTTCTTGCATAATATAATTTAAATCTCGTCACATGCATACAAGTGTGCATATGTAGATAGTTTATAATCAAATATCTCGTTATCTGCGAAAAATCTTTTTAATTCTATTCTTGCCGACTCTGCGGAATCAGAAGCATGTACAATATTTTCCTGGGCACTCACCGAAAAATCGCCTCTGACAGTCCCTGCAGCAGCCTCACGTCCGTTGGTAACACCAATCAGTGAGCGAACTACCTTAGCCGCATCAATCCCTTCCCAACATTGAACTACAACGGGGCATATCTGCATAGAATCTTTTACTCGCCGAAAGAACGGACGTTCTTTCAGATGTGCATAATGTTCGTTTAAAATAGCGTCGGTCAACTGCATCATCTTCATCCCTGCCAAACGTAAACCTTTCTTTTCAAAGCGGGAAATAACCTCTCCCATCAACGCCCGTTGAACGCATGAAGGTTTCAGAATAACAAGGGTTTTCTCCATAATTTTTGGTTCGAAATGAATACGATTTAGCTTATATAACCGTCAAATATAAAACTATTTTCAAAAGCTCGCAACCTCATTCCCCGCAAAAAAGGACTATTTAACAGCATTTTAAACATGTTTTACAGCATACTTCCGGATAAACCGCTAAAAAATAGCAAGATAACAAATAAACCATCGATCACAACTGTTAACTTATTATAACATGGTGAAAATACGGCATTTATTATTTTTTGGACTTTGAAAAGAAGATAAGGCAAAGAGTAAAATTGTGCAGGATATAAAAGAAATGAGTTATGAATTATAAACACAAATGATATAATTCATAACTCAGAATTAGTTTTTTATGCTTAATCTTTAAACATTTCGTCGAAATCGACAACTTGTTTGCCGGGCAATACCTGATTCAATACGACACCGATGATAGAGGCCAGGGCCATACCCTCCAGTGAAAAAGTTTTTCCTATATGAATAGCTGCGCCGCCAATACCGATAACCAAAATAACCGATGATATGATAAGATTGCGCTTACGGCTGAAATCCACTTTGTTTTCTACCAGCATACGCAATCCGCTGGAAGCAATAATACCAAACAATAAGATGGAAACTCCTCCCATAACCGGAGTCGGAATTGTGGCAAGCAGGGCCGCTATTTTACCGCAGAAGCCAAACAGGATCGCAAATATGGCAGCACCGACAAACAGATAGATACTGAATGCGCGCGTAATAGCCAACACTCCGATATTCTCTCCATATGTTGTTACCGGAGGCCCACCGATTGAGGCTGCTATCATTGTAGCAACACCATCTCCGAGCATGGACCGGTCCAGCCCCGGGTCTTTTATCAAATCTTTATTTACAACTTTACTAAGTACCAACTGATGCCCGATATGCTCGGCAATAGGAACGATAGCTACAGGAACCATCATCAGGAATATCCTCCATGTAAATGATGGCGTATAATGAACAAAAGGCACTTCGAATGGAGGAAGTTGAATCCATTTGGCATCTATGACAGCCTGCAAATCGACAATACCCAGAATTATAGAGAATATATATCCCCCTACGATACCCACAAGAACCGGTATCACGCTCAGGAAACCACGGGTAAATATCGCAGTCAGAATGGTTATGGTAAGAGTTACCAGACCAACTATAACATAGGTAAGATCATAATCCCCGGCCGGATTATTCGTAGACATATTCACTGCCGTTGCCGAAAGGCCTAACCCAATCACCATTATAACCGGACCGACAACTACAGGCGGTAATAATTTCATCAGCCATTTCGTACCCGCCTTGGTAATAATCAAAGCGACAACAGAATAAGTGACCCCGACAAGAAAACTCCCGACAAGAAAACTTCCCATACCTACTCCCGATGCAGGATCGAGCTCCAAGGCTTTTACTGCGATAATAGGATTGATAAAGGCAAATGAAGACCCTAAATAAGAAGGCACCTTACCCTTCGTTATCACAATAAAGACAAGTGTGCCTATACCACTGGAGATCAATGCTACTGCGGGGCTCATCCCTGTCAGAGCGGGAACCAAAACTGTAGCGCCAAACATGGCGAATAAATGCTGGATACTCAACAGCAGCCATTGTGCCGGCCTGGGCTTCTCTTTAATTCCTAATACTACTTTTTTCTCTTCCATTCTTAAAATTGTTTTTCACATTACCAATTAAGCATAAAAAAAGCCGAAAACTAAATGTCGGCTCTGTATTTAAAGATCTATTCTTCTGGTTTTTCTTCTCTTTATCATAATGTATGCACCCACTCCAAGTATCAATATCAGATAATCTCCCCGCAGATATCGTAGCGGTCCGCTATGTGCTTCCGTCTTTTTCTCTTTAGGGGAGTATTCCACCCCGTTGAGGAGCCTCATGCCCTCTGCACCTGTTTGCGCATCAAGATTTGCTTGCATTCCCATTACTACAAACAGAAATATTGTTAATAATAACCGTTTCATTTTGCGTAGTTTTTTCTTCTATTAGTTTGTGTTATGTAAATCAGGCGCAAATGTAATAATTATTTACAAAATTCCGATATGTATTCCATTAAATATTATTCCCGCATAAAGCAACATACCCCACAAAAAAAAATCTGCGGATCATCACGACCCACAGATTTCCAATTTTGAAAAAGTATGAATACTTCGGGTATTCTTTATATAAATTACATAACGACTTTACTGTATTTTTATATTCCGTTATTTTTTATGCTGGCGCGGACTTCCAATCGTGTCTTGTTGACAGGGCAAAAATATTTACTACGCAACACACAGACGGGACGTCTGCGCGAGCGGGGCATTCGAATCACCAAGTCACGTTCCATGTACAGCCAAACTGCCCGGTCTTGCCATTTATGTTATACAAGATCAGTCCCCCTCCCGGCGGCATTTCGGCACGCACAGTCACGTACTCGGCCGTACAGCCGTCAAATGAGTGGAGACCGTTGTAGGCCGACGCTCTGTTTTTATGCCAGGTTTTCACTACAGCTCCACCCCCGAAGTCTACACGATAAGAAAATTCAGCCGTGCTCGAAGCCCCACACATAGAAACAATAGTCGCCGTAACTATCAAATTTAGCGTCGAAACGTTCTTTAGATAAACGCCATCTGCTTCTGGGGTGGCGGTGTAAGGAAGGGAGTGCGCCCAAGTCGCCATCCCATTCGCATCACTTGTCAGTACTCTCCCATTAGCCTGATTGCCATCATTATATCTAAAGCTTTTTGAACCCGTAATCTGCGTCAAACCACTAACATCCAGTTTTACATCAGAGTCCGGAGCCGTCTTCCCGATACTTACACTACCTCCTCCGGCCGTAGTGGATGTTTTACCATGGATGGCATTGCCTATGTTTAGCTGATTGCTATTAGTATTGTTGGGGAACTGAACGTTGTAACCGATGGAGATATTATAGGTCCCTGAGGTCAAGGATGATCCGGCACCCGACCCCAGCAGGGTATTGTAGCCTCCCGTTGTATAATAACCTGCCTCGGCTCCTACCATAGTATTGTAGTTTCCCGTCACATTGCTCAACCCTGCAGCCCTCCCCAGATAAGTATTGTAGTTGCCACTAGTATTTTTTTCACCTGCCCACGCACCCACAGCGGTAACAGATGCTGAGCCAGTCGTGGACTCCAATGCCCTATAACCCACGGCTACACTGCTCTGTGCATTATTCTTTCCCCGTCCCACAGTTAATTCGTTTATCGAAGCGTCACCACCAACTACAGTCAACTGTGCGCTATTTGCTACGCCGTTTATAGTAGCAGCGTTACCGGCACCCACGGCAAATTTTGCCATCAAAAACGAATTTTGGCCGTTACTTGTCGAGGGCTCTGTTGTTCCCATCTGGTACAACGGCTCGGTAGTAGCTGTGGGAGGTAAAGCCTCCCATGTCGCATACCCACTCGCATCGCTTTTCAGTACCTTTCCGTCGCGGTTGGTACCTTGTGTATATCTAAGGCTATCCAACTGCGTTAAGCCGTTAACGTCCAAACTTATATCCGAAGTCGCAGGCGTCCCGATACCGATTCCCACGTGAGCACTACCGAGAGATGTTCCGTAGATAACATTCCCTATATTCAACTGGTTGCTACTAGCACTGCTGGAAAACTGAACACCGGAGCCGATGGCGATATTATTGCTTCCTGTCTCCAAGTAAGATCCTGCCATGTGTCCGATCAGAGTATTGTCCTTTCCACTAGTGATAGCATTGCCTGCGACATATCCTACGGCGGTATTATGCTCCCCGGCAGCATTTTGGGACAATACGCCTGCACCCACTGCGGTGTTTTTGCCCCCCGAAGTAGCTATCAATGTTTCGTAACCAACTGCGACGTTATTCCCGGATGTTCCGGTGTTTTCCATTGCTCTGTAACCAACAGCCGTATTATAACCCCCTCCTGTATCACCGGACAATGCATTCACACCTAATGCAGTTGACTTTGACTGATAACCGCTACTCCTAACAGTCAGACCATTTATCATCGCAGGACCACTTATCGATGCAGGACCTGCAACGGTCAATTGTGCGTTATTGGTACCGCCAAAAACAGAAGCGGGAGTTATACTTCCGATACTGACAAGACCTCCCCCTGCCGCAGTCGCGGATGTTTTACCGTAGATAGCATTCCCTATATTTAGCTGATTGCTATTTTTCGCATTGTCTGTATTTGTATTACTGGGCAACTGTACGTTGTTGCCGATGGCGATATTATTATCTCCGTTCTTCAAATTTGATCCGGCACTATACCCCAGAAAGGTATTGTCGCTCCCCGTAACTCTATGACCGGCAGAGTATCCCACTGCCGTGTTATTTTCTCCCGCCGTATTATCATTCATGGAAAAGAAACCCACGGCTGTGTTATTACTGCTGTTTTTATTATTATTCAATGCATTCCCTCCCAAGGCCACATTACGGATTCCTTCCTCATTCTTTAGCATTGCATAGGAACCCATGGCCGTGTTTTCAGTCCCTATTGTATTGCTTTTCAAGACCCCTACACCCACAGCTGTATTATACTTCCCTACCTTTAGGGGATCTGTGGCATCTGTCTTATTATTAGTCAATGCTTCGTTTCCCACGGCTGTGTTATAACTGCCTGTCGTATTATTTAACAGCGAATTATAGCCCACAGCAGTATTAAAGCCCCCCTCACCAGCGTTCAATTTTTCTGTCCCATTAGCTTTCAATGCCCCTGAGCCAACGGCGGTATTAAAGTCTCCGTTTATATTTTTTGACAGTGCGTTATAACCCATAGCCGTGTTACTGGCCCCTTCCGTATTATTTTGCAATGCATAGTAACCCACAGCTGTGTTTTGGCTCGCTTCTTCATTCATTTCCAAAGCATTCATTCCCACGGCGGTGTTATAAGCCCCTTTTGTATTTTTCCATAATGCATTCCTTCCTACGGCTGTGTTGCGACTCCCGTCCGTATTATTTTGGTTTGCCCCGTAACCCACGGCCACATTATAGCTGCCTTTACCTGTACTCATCGCATTTACTCCCAATACAGTACTTTCAGTTCCGGAACCGATTCCCACATTCATGCCATTTATCGACGCAGGGCCGACAACGGTCAATTGTGCGTTATTAGTATCGCCAAAGACGGAAGCTGCCTGATTCACTCCCAGAGCAAGTTTTGCCATCAGGTACGAATCCTGGTTGTTGGCTGTCGAGGGATTTATCGTCCCCATCTGGTTCAATGGCTCCGGTGGAATACTTGCCTCGGCAAAAGTAATCCACTTCTCACCGTCCCAAACATATGAACCTTTGGAAAAAACATTATCTTCCGTCAGGTTATAGACCACCAGACCCACATGGGCTTTCATAAGCGCCTCCCGCTTTGTTCCGTTTGTCCAGTCGGGATCTGTGTCCGGGATGAACGGCTCAAGCGTATTTATGTCTTTCAGTTTCACTCGGACCAGAACCAATCCCCCCGTTTTGGATGTTACATTATCCCCATCCGGATCATTATCTTTCAGGTCCAGCAAAACCGCTCTGACAGGTTCAATGCCCGCCCCTATCGTCACCTGAGACTGTAACGGGGATACTCTCAGGAAGAATAGTGACCCAGTGACAGCAAATAGTTGTAAAGTTTTCTTCATAATTTTCATTGAGTTTGTAGTTAAAGATTATCGCTTGCGGATAAAAAAATATTCAAAGGAAAAAACAGAAATAAACCGGGAGTAAGACGCTCCCATTCCGGATGTACCGGCCACGAAAAAAAACAAATCAACTGCATATTTTAATTATTATTTTAATACTTCTTATACCCTACCCAAAACTTCTTCATACCCGGATTATCCGGACTTTCCGGACTTTCCATTTTTTCACGGTGCAATATATTACTGCAATTTTGTAGAAATTTTGAATTTTGGGGAATTGAACGTATTTTTTTTGTTTTTTTTAAAAATTATCAGGGTCTGTTTAAAATTATTCGTTCTAATTTTTAAACAGACTCTAACAACAAGAATTTAAAGTATATTACCCAAATAATCTAAAAAAGAGATTGCCATTCTGTTATTATGCACTCTTTTTTTTAACTTTGTCATTCTTATAAATGAGATAACCCATCAATATAGATGTTGTTTATGAAAAAAACATTCTTATTCCTGATTTTATCAGTTATATCCACAATTGGAATATATGCCCAGAATCCTGCAACATGGACAGGAAAGCTAATAGATAAAGGAAACGGCGAAGTGGAATTAACCGCAAACTTCAAGATAGACCCTACCTGGCACCTTTATGATATCCATATCCCGGAAGGAGGTCCTATGCCGACCAGTCTGACTATAGACAACCTGAAAGGAGCAACCAAAGCAGGCGAATTCAAAGCTGTCAACTCAAAGCTGAAAAAGAGTTACGACGAAATATTCCAGATGGAAATCGGGTATTACGAAACACAGGCTACGTTCGTCCAGCGACTGAAAGTTACGGACAAAGCTGCATTTCTACTCGAAGGAGATTTACGGTCACAGGTATGTAGCGAAGTAGACGGACAGTGTATCCCTATAAAAATAGATTTGAGTTTCAAGTCTAAAGACCTACCCGCAACATTAGTTCCCGCTAGCGGGACATCTGCGGATATTACAGACGAAGCCTCATCTGTAGCCACAGCGACAACGGATACATTGAACCAAACCTCAACAGCAGCAGCCAGCAGCAGCGACCTTTGGAAACCTGTGATAGAGGAAGTAAAAGCTTATGGTGCAGCCGGAGACACTTCCGACCAGTCATTGTTCTGGATATTTCTGGGAGGTTTTGGCGGGGGGCTTCTGGCCTTACTTACACCTTGCGTCTGGCCGATGATACCTATGACTGTCAGCTTTTTCCTGAAACGGAACAAAAAGAACAAGGGCAAGGCTATCAAGGATGCCATGACTTACGGCTTGGGCATCATTATTATATATGTTGCATTAGGATTGCTTATCACAGCTATATTCGGCGCAAGTGCACTGAATGATCTGGCAACCAGCGCTATTTTCAATCTGATATTCTTTGCCCTGCTGGTTGTTTTCGCCATATCGTTTTTCGGCGCGTTCGAACTGGTTTTACCTTCTTCATGGACTAATAAGATGGACCAGAAGGCCGATTCTACGACAGGTATTATCAGCATTTTCTTCATGGCATTTACGCTGGCTCTGGTTTCATTCTCCTGTACAGGGCCTATTATCGGGACGCTGTTGGTGCAGGCCGCCGGCTCGGGCTCTATTGTCGCACCGGCAATAGGGATGTTCGGCTTTGCATTGGCCCTGGCTATACCATTCTCATTATTTGCGATATTCCCGTCATGGCTCGAAAGTATGCCTAAATCGGGAGGATGGCTCAATTCGGTTAAAGTCGTGCTAGGCTTTTTGGAACTGGCATTAGCTCTCAAATTCTTCTCTGTAGCCGATTTGGCTTATGGATGGGGCATACTCGACCGTGAAGTGTTCCTTGTATTGTGGATTGCCATTTTTGCATTACTAGGTGTTTATCTGTTGGGTAAACTTAAATTACCGCACGATAGCGACCTGAAACATGTATCTGTACCACGCCTCTTTTTGGCTATCATCTCATTTGCATTTGCCATTTATATGATCCCGGGCTTGTGGGGGGCGCCACTGAAATCGATAAGCGCTTTCTCTCCTCCGTTATTTACTCAGGATTTCAACCTGTATAAAGGAGAAGTGCATGCCAAGTTTGATGATTATGAAGCCGGCATGGAATATGCACGTAAGAACAATAAGCCTGTGATGATAGACTTTTCGGGATATGGGTGTGTCAACTGCCGTAAGATGGAAGCGTCTGTATGGACTGATGCCCGTGTAAAAGACCTTCTTGAAAAGGATTATGTGCTGATAACGCTCATGGTAGACGACAAGAAGAAATTGCCGGAGGTTATAGAAGTGGAAGAAAACGGCAAAACAACCAAGCTAAAAACAATCGGAGATAAATGGAGTTACCTGCAACGCCATAAGTTTGGAACCAATTCCCAACCATACTATGTATTGCTCGATCATGCGGGAAAACCAATAGGCCCTTCATACGCCTACGATGAAGATGTGAACAAATACATTGAGTTCCTGAATACAGGACTTACTAACTTCAAGAAAATAAAGGAAGAGACAAAATAAAGGAAGAGAAAGCAGGTTTGAAAGAATCTGCTTTTTCTCTAAATAATAAAATAAGCGGCTATGCATACAAAAGACCAAAAGCTGGAAGCATTCGGCAGGCTTCTCGACATCATGGACGAACTACGGGTAAAATGTCCCTGGGATGCCAAACAAACAAACGAAAGTCTGCGCACAAACACAATCGAAGAAGTATATGAACTCTGTGAGGCCATCATTAAAAATAATGATAACGAGATTAAGAAAGAACTGGGAGATGTGCTTCTCCACGTTATATTCTATGCAAAAATAGGAGAAGAAAAAGAAACCTATGATATTGCCGATATATGTAATGCCCTATGCGATAAACTCATATTCCGCCATCCCCATGTATTCGGAGATGATGCCGCCAAGACAGCCGGCGACGTGGAGAAATCGTGGGAGCAGCTCAAACTGAAAGAAAAGGGCGGAAACAAAACCATCCTCGAAGGAGTACCGGCATCCTTACCTTCAATCGCTAAGGCTCACCGGATACAGGATAAAGCGCGTAATGCCGGATTTGACTGGAAAAAGAAAGAAGATGTATGGGATAAGGTTTCGGAAGAGTTCACAGAACTGAAAAATGAAATAGCAAATATGGATGCAAATAAAACAGAAGCTGAGTTCGGAGATATGTTCTTCAGTCTTATTAACGCAGCCCGCCTGTATAAAGTCAATCCTGATAATGCATTGGAACGTACAAACCAAAAGTTTATCCGTCGGTTCAACTATATCGAACAAGAGGCAAAGAAACAAGGGAAAATCCTGAAAGATATGACCCTGTCTGAAATGGATGCCTTATGGGAGGAGGCCAAGAAAGCTGAATAAAATAGGGGTATACGATTAAAAGCAGACCGCAATACCCAGATTCACTGCGCTATTCCCATAATTCGCCCTTACCTTATTAGCGATGGAATATGGTGTATAATGATATTCGAGATATAGCCCTACTTTTTTATACCGTATATTCACACCGCCGAAAACATCCAATGTTTCAAAGCTATGCCATTTGCTTTCCCCATCATCGTAATATTCTTTCTCCAGATCGGTCTGAACTGAAATCACCCCGGCCCCGGCATAGGTAGTCCAGTAAACATTTCTGGCAGCCTCCTGCTGATAACGGAAGCGCGCATTTACATTCACTACTACATCGGCTTTTGTAGCATAGGGCTCTTTCCGGTAATAATAATCGAAAAGTTCCCGGCTTACAGGAAAAGCTACCTGAAAACCAATATCCACGGCCATTACTTTCTTTATGGGATAACCTATATAAGCGCCGATGGATGGCGCTGATTTATACGCATTCCTCAAACTACCTAGCGGGAACCAGCTTCCGGCACGGATCTCGACAAGGTTTATAAGGTATTCCTTCTCCTCTGGCTCTTCTTTCTGATTTTCTTCAAACTGAGGTATATCGAACTGGTTATATGCGGTCTCCGGCAATACGGGTATGCTCATTACTTCCCGTAAAAGCGGGGCCAGTTCATAATCATTCCTGTTATATCCGTAATTACTCAACACACAACTTACATATCGCCCCCTGACCTCCTGAACTATATAATAAACAATCAGCGGGTTTGTTCTCCGTCCAAATCCTGATTTCTGTTTATACACCACACGATGGGCAAGGGAAGGGATTCCCTCGAATACGACATCTATATCATCCTCTGCCAGTATGCTTATATTCTCATTCACATTGGCATCAATACGTGTATTGATATCCAGATTGGCACTTTCGAACGATGGAAACTCCGACCAGCTCATCTGTCCGCCTTTACAATTTACATTATGCGGACTCATCCAGTTACATGCCGAACCGAGATTTATTTCCCGACCGGCGAACGAAATAGAATTAGCAGTCCTTTCATCCGAGATATAATATGTAAGTCCGTTTTCGAGAAATACCCTGACAACCTCCTCTTCCAATACGATATCACGCTGGTTTAGTGTCTGAAATGAGACCACTTCGACTTCTTTATCCGATTTACCGAATAGATAACATACCTGACTCAGCTTTACCTTCGGACGATCTTTTATCTTCGATTCAGATTCTATTATCTTATTTGTTCTCTCAATTTCGGGTTCAGAATATTCGGCCAGAACTGTTTCTATATTATACTTCTTTTTTATGGCATCGATTGTCTTTTCATTATTTATCTGCCCCTTAACAGTTGTAACAGCAATCTCATACCCGCTCAATTCCAACATTACTTCTCCTTTCCCATTCCTTAATCCCTGCATACCCGCGAGATTATACTCCTGAGAAAACATAGATGCCGAAAGCAGAATAAAAAGGACGAACGACAGGATGTATTTCATATTTATAGTTACTGGTTATGTTTCAAATATAGTTTTTTTTATCAGAACTTAGTAATCTCACTCTTATTATTAGGGCAAACCCTTCAAATTAATTAATCTCTACCGAAGACTTACAGGGGTGTAATGCATATCCCCATTTTTTTGCCCTGTTTATTGTTCAGTGCGGCATACATACTGTAAACAACAGTGAATAAATACAATACTCTTACACTTAAAACTTACCACTCATAAAAAGTTGACAAAGTTGACACTTTTTACACTATTTTTCACTTTGTCAATTTAGCTTCGTCAATTGATAATTCTATTCAACTTTCACTTTTCCGTTTCCAACTTTTTATTTCCTCGGAGAGCATCAATTAAAAGCCGGAGTAAATAACTATAGATAAAATTATAATGATAAAACAACAAATTAGAGGTACAATAAAAATTTATTTCAACAGCCATTTCAGCGGGAACGGAGAATATTTATATCCCCTCCCCTTTTATATCTGATTCCATCAGAGCCCAAAGCATCTATTACATAGTAGTAAACCCCGGTATTCACATATTTCCCTTTATATGTCCCGTCCCAGCCCTTAGCCGGATCGGTAAATTCAAAGAGTTTTTGCCCCCAACGATTGAAAATAGTGCACTTAAATTTCACGATAGATCTGTATGCGACCCTGAACTCGTCATTCGTGCCCGGAGAGTCTCCCGGTGAAAAATAATTAGGCTGATCCAGGTAAGATTCGGAAATAGTAAATGAGAATGTATCTTCAGATGTATTGGAATCATTGTCTGTAACCTCCAGTTTCATAACATATTCTCCAAACTCTTCGAAGGTATATCTTGTTATATCCTTATCCGAATAGCGCGCTATCGGATTTTCCAAATCTCCTTTCTTGTAGAGAAACCATGTATAATAAACAGCTTTACTGCCTCCGTTTCCATAAAAACTGAATGTTGCAGGAGCTGAGAATATCTTATTTTTTATCTCTTCTTCGGTTATTGTTTCATTTGCCGCATCCCGTCTTTCCACTTCATAGTCGATACGGGCTTCAAGCCCGCCCCCTGTATCCTGAGCCGGCAGGCGCAGGGATACAATAACTATAAACAATAATAGAGATATTTTTTTCATAAGCATCCGCTTTAAGTCAAGAATGTATTAAATGCAACATTTTTAATCGTAACCGGCTATTACCGTTGCAGATACAAAAGTAATAAATAGGTTCGCTACTAAACAATAAACCCTCTATCTTTTAACGGACAGAGGGCTATCTTATTTTGTAATACAGTTATATAATGTCGCTCCGCCTATCGGGCATCAGCTTCCAGGGATATTCCTGCTTTTTTGAATACTTTTTCTATTTTCTCAAAAGCTATATCAACCTGTTCCTTGGTATGTGTAGCCATCAGAGAAAAACGGATCAGGGTATCTGCCGGAGCAACAGCCGGAGACACTACAGGGTTAACAAAGATACCTTCTTCGAAAAGCCATTTTGTTATCATGAATGTCTTCTCATTATCCCGGATAAATAATGGGATAATAGGAGTAGCGGTATGTCCTATCTCAAAACCCCTGCTACGGAAACCGTCTAATGCATAATTAGTAATATCCCACAAATGCTTAATGCGCTCAGGTTCTGAAATGATGATATCCAACGCTGCGCTGGCTGCCGCTGTAGCTGCCGGTGTAGCACTGGCTGTAAATATATAAGCACGGGAATTGTGGCGCAGATAATCGAGGATAGTTTCACTTCCGGCGATAAATCCGCCCAATGAAGCCAGCGATTTACTGAATGTTCCCATGATAAGTTCTACGTCGTCGACCAAACCAGTTTGCTCTACAAGCCCCTTTCCACTGTAATCTTTGCCGAGAACACCTAAACTGTGGGCTTCGTCCACCATTACGCTGGCGTTATACTGTTTGGCAAGTTTCACTATTCCGGGCAGGTTTGCGATATCGCCTTCCATACTGAACACCCCGTCAACCACAATAAGTTTCACCTTATCAGGCTCACATCTTTGGAGTTGTTTTTCAAGGGATTCCATATCATTATGGCGGAATTTAAGTTTCGTGGAATACGAAACCCTTGCCCCTTCAATAATGGAAGCATGGTCCAATTCGTCCCATAATATATAATCTTCACGCCCTGTAACACAAGATATTACACCTTGATTTACATTAAAGCCCGTCGAATAAACGATAGCATCCTCTTTGCCTACAAATTTTGCAAGCTTTTTCTCCAGTTCGATATGGATATCGAGAGTGCCATTCAGAAAACGGGAACCGGCCATCCCCGTCCCATACTTGCGGGTAGCTTCGATAGCGGCTTCTTTTACTTTCGGGTGATTGGTTAATCCCAGGTAGGCGTTTGATCCGAACATTAACACTTTTCTTCCATTTATAACGACTTCAGTGTCCTGATCGCTCTGGATTTGTCTAAAATAAGGGTAAATTCCTGCAGCCCGTGTATTTCTGGCCGCGTCGTACCGATATAACTTATCAGTTAATAAACTCATACTCAACTTACAACAAATGTAGATTATTATAACTGCATCTAAGGAACAATTTAATATTCCGCGAATTACAGGCTGCAAAAATAGCTAAAAAAAATAAGAATGTGTCCCTTTTGGAATAAATATTTAAAAAAAGGATATTTTAATACAATCTTCTGTGACTTCTTCCCGTAATATATCGCTTTTTTCTTAAATTTGCAGTTTAGTGGCTACATATGTCAAATAATCAAAATTTGAAAGCCTTTTGATGGTTAGGAAAAGCCATAGAACCGAATGATAAAGAAGAAAAAAAACAAACATAATCTATGGAAGCGGCTGCACTTCAAATACCGCCTTTCCGTAATGAATGAAAATACACTTGAAGAGCTATGGAAGATCAAGGCTTCTATCTTTTCGGGTGCTGTTTTGGTTCTCGTATTCGCTTTTTTTCTCATTGCAATCACATCCGCTATCATCATAGCAACGCCGATCCGTTACTACCTGCCCGGTTATCTCGATGCAGAAGTAAGAGAAAAAGCAATCCGGTCGGCAATTAAAACAGACTCTCTTGAGCAGCAATTGAAATATCAGGAAGCTTATATAAATAATCTCCGCAGTATTTTTGACGGTACCCGCCAGATCGACTCCGTCAAGATTCTCGACACGATATCTGTTTCCGAGAACGACCCTCTGCTCAAGAAAACAGATTTGGAGAAAGAGTATGCCAAACGATACGAAGACGAGGAGCGGTATAACCTGTCTGTACTATCGCCAAATACCACCAACCCAATGGAAGGTGTCGTATTCTTCAGGCCGGTCAGAGGAATTATAACAAGCAAATTCGATCCTTCCGGCGGGCACTTCGGGGTAACGATAAAAACCTCCCCTAGAGAAACGGTGCTGGCGACATTGGAGGGTGTAGTCATTTTTGCCGGATATGATCTGAAGACAGGACATACTATACAAATCCAGCATAAGAACGGATTTATTTCCGTATACAGATACAATACCCTGCTACTGAAGGAAACAGGGGATAAGGTGCGTACAGGAGAGGCTATAGCTGTAATAGAGACAAAAAAAGAAGAGAAAAAAGGAGAGGCCGCAATCTCTTCAACCCTCGAATTTGAACTTTGGTATAGAGGCAACGCCGTAAATCCTGAAAACTACATATCTTTCTAAGACCATATATGAAAAGGAATATTGCAATACTAGGCTCTACAGGATCTATCGGAACACAAGCCCTCGATATAGTCAGGGAGAACCCCGGCCATTTCGAAATATACGCCCTGACTGCCAACGAAAATATAGATTTACTTATCAGGCAGGCGCAGGAGTTCTCTCCTGAGGTTGTAGTCATTGCCAACGAAAACAAATATGCGCAACTGAAAGAAGCCTTGCAACATTTACCGATCAAAGTATGGGCCGGAAGCGAGTCGATAGCACAGGTAGTGCAAAGCAAGCCCATCGACATGGTACTTACTGCCATGGTCGGTTATTCGGGATTGAAACCTACTATAAACGCTATAAAGGCAGGGAAAGTAATCGCGCTGGCAAATAAGGAAACATTGGTGGTGGCAGGTGAACTGATTACAAGTCTGGCCATCGAACATAAAGTACCGATATTGCCTGTAGATTCGGAACACTCCGCCATCTTTCAATGTCTCAACGGAGAACGTTCTCCCATCGAGAAAATTATCCTTACGGCATCCGGCGGTCCATTCAGGAATCATTCTGCCGAACAACTGGCAAAAGTAACCAAGGCCGAAGCTCTTAAACATCCGAACTGGGACATGGGTGCCAAAGTTACGATCGACTCGGCATCCCTGATGAATAAGGGATTGGAAATGATAGAAGCCAAATGGCTGTTTGATGTTACCCCCAGTCAGATTGAAGTGGTTGTACATCCGCAATCCATCATACATTCGATGGTACAATTCGAGGATTCGTCCATTATCGCGCAATTGGGGCTGCCAGACATGCATCTGCCGATACAATACGCGTTGGCTTATCCCAATAGGTTGAAATCGAATTTCGAACGGCTCGACTTCTTCAAGCTGAAAACAATGACATTCGAAAAACCCGACATGGAGCGTTTCCGCAATCTGGCATTTGCATTCGAAGCCGCGCGGGTAAAAGGAAATATGGCCTGCATCATGAATGCGGCAAACGAAATAGCGGTAGCCGCTTTCCTGAAAGACAAAGTCGGATTTCTGGAAATGAGTGACGTTATAGAGAAAACAATGCACAAAACAAGTTTTATTCAGGCTCCGTCGTACGAAGATTATGTGCAGACCGATACGGAAGCCCGTTATGTAGCAAAAGAATTTATCAAATAACACTCTGAATTTTTAATGGAAACAATTTTAATTAAAGCGTTACAATTAATCCTAAGTTTATCGATACTGGTTATTATACATGAGTTCGGGCATTTCTTATTCGCCCGCCTCTTCAAGATAAGAGTTGAGAAGTTCTATTTATTCTTCAACCCGTGGTTCTCCCTGTTCAAATATAAGCCAAAGAACAGCGATACGGAATACGGGATCGGCTGGTTGCCATTAGGCGGATATGTGAAAATATCGGGAATGATAGACGAATCGATGGATAAGGAGCAGATGGCTCTCCCGCCCCAGCCATGGGAATTCCGTTCCAAACCGGCATGGCAACGCCTGCTCGTAATGGTAGGAGGCGTATTATTCAATTTCATTCTGGCCATCATCATCTTCTCTATGATGCTGTTTGTATGGGGTGACGAATACCTGCCCCTGAAAAATGTAAAGGACGGGATGGTCTTCTCCGAAACGGTAAAAAGAAACGGAGGATTTCAGGATAAAGATATACTGGTAAGTGCCGACGGCAAAGAACTTGTTTTGGGGCGCGGGGTTCTCGATATGAATACATTTATGCATTTCATCGATGCCAAGACCGTAACCATAGTACGCAATGGCAAACAAATGGAACTGACTCTCCCCGAAAGCTTTGCCGATAGTGTAATTGCATCGAAACAAGTGGCTTATGAATATTGGTCTGCACCTGTTGTGGATAGCGTAAGCGAAAACTCCGAGGCTAAAAGAATCGGCCTGATGCGCGGAGATAGTATAACCGCTCTTGATTCACAGCCGATTACCTCTCAGTTGGGTGTTCAAAAATATGTAACAAAAATAAGTAATAAACTGGGGGATAATGAGAAGCATACGCTGGCAATCACTTTCTACAGAAACGGTGAAGTACAGACAGTTTCAGCAGCCATTGACACATCGGGCGTTATCGGCTTCACATCTCCAACAAAAATGGCCGATATATTCTCGAAAAAGAATATGCATACCGATCACTATGGTTTTTTCGAATCGTTTCCGGCCGGGATAAACAACGGTGTAGCGACACTTAAAGGTTATGTGGCACAGATACGTTTCGTATTCTCCAAAGAAGGGGTGAAAAACCTGAGTGGGTTTGCCGGTATCGGAAATATGTTCCCCGCTCAATGGAACTGGTACGCATTCTGGTCTATGACCGCATTCCTGTCCATCGTACTCGCCTTTATGAATATACTTCCTATTCCTGCACTGGACGGAGGGCATATCATGTTCCTGTTATACGAAGCTATTACCAAGCGGCAACCGAATGAGAAGTTTATGGAATATGCACAGGTAGGCGGTATGATATTCTTACTACTCTTGCTGTTAGTCGCCAATGGGAACGATATAATGAGAATCTTCTTTAAGTAGCGGATAAGCTATTAGCCAACGAATTAAGTTGAAATGTAAAAGGCTTGTCTGCTCGTAACTTGTAACTCGTAACTAAAATAAGATATGACCGTAACAGAATTAATAAATAAAAATGACAAAACCGCTTTTTCCTTCGAGATACTTCCTCCGTTAAAAGGAAACAACATCGAAAAAGTGTATAACATCATTGATAAACTGATTGAATTCGACCCTCAATATATTAATATAACAACACATCACAGCGAATATCTCGATCAGGCAATGCCTGACGGGTCGGTAAAGAGGGTTAATATCCGTAAACGTCCCGGCTCGGTAGCGATTGCCGCATCTATTCAGCACAAATATAATGTGACGGCTGTCCCGCATATGATATGCAAGGGTTTTTCTCAGGAAGAAACCGAATATGCACTGATAGATCTGAATTTTCTGCACGTGCATAACCTTCTGTTATTGAGAGGCGACACCAAACGCCTTGCTCCGGAACAGATATATCCGAACAGGAACGAGTATGCCACCGACCTGCAAATTCAGGTGAACAGGTTCAACGAAGGCATTGCTGCCGATGGTACGACTTTTGAAAAAAATGCCACTCCGTTCGCTTACGGTATGGCATGCTATCCCGAGATACATGAGGACGCTCCCAGTATGGAAGCGGATATACATTACATGAAGCAGAAAGCCGACAATGGAGCTGAATATTTTGTTACCCAGATGTTTTTCGACAACGAAAAATATTTCTCATTTGTGGACAAATGCCGTAAGGCAGGAATCACTCAGCCTATTATTCCGGGAGTAAAGCCAATTGTACTGATGAGCCAACTGGAAGTGCTTCCGCGGATATTCCGTTCAAGCATTCCGGAAGAACTGGCAATTGAGCTTCGCAAATGTAAAACAGATGACGAATCTAAAGAAGTAGGCGTAGAATGGGGCATAAAACAATGCAAAGAACTAATCGCGCACGGAGTGCCAAGCCTGCACTTTTATTCATTGTTGGCGACCGAAAGCGTAAGGCGGATAGCTAAAGAGATATACTAAGTAAGATGATTGAATTGCACTTAAAAAAGTAATTCATAACTTTATAACCCATAAATTAGAAAGAATACTTGTTTTTTAAAGATATAATAGGGCAAAACGAAGTAAAAGAGCGGTTGATAAGTTCGGCAGGAAAGGGAATTATCCCTCATGCACAGCTTTTTTGCGGACAAGAAGGCATTGGAAAATTCCCTCTTGCGCTTGCTTATGCCCAATATCTGAATTGTGAAAATCCTTCGCAAACAGATTCCTGCGGTAAATGCCCTTCCTGCGTAAAATATAATCATCTGGCACATCCGGACCTTCATTTCGTTTTCCCGATTATAAAAAAGGCGGCAAAGAAAAAAGAAGTCTGCGACGATTATATTACCGAATGGCGCGAATTTATCAAGCAAAACTGCTATTTCAATCTCAGCCAGTGGCTCGATTATATCGATGCCGAAAATTCCCAGGGACTGATCTACGCCAAAGAGAGCGAAGAAATCATCCGTAAGCTGAGTTTAAGGATATATGAGGCCAAATATAAAGTAATGATTATCTGGCTTCCCGAAAAAATGCACGAATCATGTGCCAACAAACTACTGAAAATCATAGAGGAGCCGACAGACAATACGATATTCCTATTGGTTTCTGATATTCCGGATAACATTATCACTACCATACAATCGCGTTGCCAGCGTGTCAACATACATGGCGTAAAAGAAAAGGATATAACCCAGGCTTTGGAATCGGCATATAATATCACACCCGAAGATGCGGCAAGTGTAGCCCATCTGGCAAATGGCAGCTACCTGAAGGCGATGGAAACAATCAGTCTGAATGAGGAACATAAATTCTTTTTCAACCTCTTCATCCAGATGATGCGAGCCTCATATGCCCGCAACATAAAAGAAATAAAAGCCATCGGAAATGAAATAGCCGGCGTAGGGCGCGAAAATCAGAAAGGTTTTCTGAAATACTGCCAGCGAATGATCCGTGAGTATTTTGTCAGTAACATGAGTCAGCCCGAAATGATATATCTGGCTCAGGACGAAGCAAACTTTGGAACCCGCTTCGCCCCGTTTATCAACGAACGGAACATAATGGGATTTATGGACGAACTGGCCTTGGCAGAGAGACATATAGAGCAAAATGTAAATGCAAAGATGGTATTTTTCGATCTTTGCCTGAAAATAACCATGCTTATAAAACAATAAGGTTGCAAACATATTTATTACTTTATTAAATCAGAATGCAACAAGTAGTTAGATTGAATATACTTAAATATAAACCCACAAAGCCATAAAAGGGGCTTTGTCTTAATTAATTAAAAAAAATATATAATGGAAAATCAAAATACATTTGTCCCACACGATTGCCAGGGTACCTGCAAAACGCCCGTGGGATGCACCTGTGCTAAAGCGAACAAAAAAGCTTTGGAAACAGCAGGTACTGAAACAGGGTATACTGTAGGCGCAAGAAGTTGCGGCTGCGGCTCGGGAGGAGGCTGTAGCTCCGGAGGAAATTGCTCATGCAAATCGGGAGGAGGTTGTTCTTGTAAATCAGGAGGCGGCTGCTCTAAAAAAGGTGGTTCCTGCTGCTCGGGGACGAACAAACTGGAAGTTTACAACTGGTTACAGGATTTACCGGAAGTTGCCGGAGAATCACAAATGGTAGAAGTACAGTTCAAGAATACACGAAAAGGATATTACTTGAACAGCAACAATGTAGAGATATACAGAGGAGATATCGTAGCTGTAGAAGCATCTCCGGGACACGATATAGGAGAAGTAACCCTGACCGGAAAGCTGGTTCAGCTGCAAATGCTTAAAAATAATTACCGAGGTGAAACCAAGCGTATCTACCGCATTGCTAAGCAGACCGATATTGATAAATGGAACGAAGCAAGATCCAAAGAACATAAAACGATGCTCCGCGCGCGGGAAATTGCCGAAGAGCTGAAACTGGCCATGAAAATCAGTGATGTTGAATTTCAGGGAGATGGCAACAAAGCTATTTTCTACTATATAGCTGATGAACGGGTAGACTTCCGTCAATTGATAAAAGTATACGCATCGGAATTCCGTGTAAAGATAGAAATGAAGCAGATAGGTGCGCGTCAGGAAGCCGGACGTGTAGGTGGTATCGGCCCATGTGGTCGCGAATTATGTTGCTCCAGTTCTATGTCCAATTTCGTTTCGGTTTCTACATCGGCAGCACGCCTGCAAGATATTCCGCTAAACCCTCAAAAGCTAGCGGGACAGTGCGGAAAGCTGAAATGCTGCCTCAATTTCGAAGTGGATACTTACGTGGAGGCTCAACGTAAATTGCCTTCAAGAGAAGTGGTTTTAGAAACTAAAGATGCCTCATTCTACCATTTCAAGACTGATATTCTTTCGGGCGAAATGACATATTCTACCGACAAGCACTTTGCGGCGAATCTCGTTACACTGCCTAAAGACCGGGTATATGAAGTAATCAGAATCAACAAGCAGGGAGGAAAGCCGACACATCTTACTACTGAGCCTCAGGAACAGGCAGAAAAAGTTACCTCGCACGATATATTGCAGGAAAATATCAATCGCTTCGACAACAACAGTGGTAACAGTAACCGGAATAATAAGAAGAAAAAGTTTGTAAAGAACAGGTCTGAAAATAGCGGACAAGGCACACCGAACAATCAGGGAGGAAATAACAGGCCCGATAATAACAGGCAGGTAAACAATAACAAGCAGGCAAACGCTAATCCGAATGCCAGACCAAACAATAACAACAGACCTGAAAACAATAATCAACAAGGTCAGAACCAGAATAAAAACAACAACCATAGAAGTAACAGGAACGACAGAAACAGACATAACAAAAATGGGAAGCCCGACCAGAAAAAGCCTGATGCATAAGTCTCTATACGCCTTATGCGGCATACTGTTAACTATCATAGCTATCTCCTGCAACAAGCAGGAGGTATATTACCGTTTCCATGAAATAAAAGATGCGGAGTGGGCACAGAATGATAAACTGATATTTGATATAGATTCCACCGTTTTCGAATTGAATGTCCCATACACCATGTATTTTGAGGTGACCAATAATGTAAATTATCCATATCAGAATATCTGGTTCTTCGTACAAACAGATATCTATAACGATTCTGTATTTACAAAACGGGAAAAAGAGTTCATGTTGGCTGATAAATTCGGAAAGTGGACAGGTTCAGGATTCGGCACATTATATCAGGCTTCTTTTGTTTTTGACGATAATATTATTTTTAAGGAAAGACGTAATCATCAGATAATAATAGGGCATGGTATGCGCGATCAGCGACTGACAGGTATTGAGAAAATCGGAGTAAGGATAGCAAGGAAAGAATAAAACGTACAAGTATATGAATAAGAAAAGAGCTTATCATTACTGATAAGCTCTTTTCTTATTTTTACAGCCTGATTATTATTTAAGCAATTCAGTCAATTTGGCTATAGCTTCATCGGCGTTTAGCCCGCGAGCCATAATCTTACCGTCTTTGTCAAGCAACACAAGGTGAGGTATGGAATTTACTCCATAAGCACCGGCAAGTTCGCTATCCCAGAATTTCAAGTCGGATATCTGAGGCCATGTAATCCCCAGGTCTTTAATTCCTTTTACCCAGTCCTCATTCGTTCTATCCAGTGAAATACCTACGATTTCAAAATCCTTTGTGCCAAATTGCTTGTATGCTTCTACCAGTTTTGGCATTTCGGCACGGCATGGAGGACACCATGATGCCCAAAAATCTACAAGCACATATTTGCCTTTACCGGCATAATCTGCCAAAGCAGCATCTTTCCCGTCAGGGGTTTTCCCTTTCAGATCAGTAAATACTTTACCTTCCGAGGTTGCATCCAGAGCCTGTATACGGGCTTCCAGTTTTGCCATCCTTTCGTTGGCTTTATATTCAGGTTTTACAGATGCAAATAACTCTTTCATTTGATCTAAAGTAAACAGATATGATCTGGACGCGAATATATAAGCGCCTATCTGGCTTTCTATATTTGATTTCACATAGCCATATATTTCTTTAGTTTTCTGAGCATCTATCTCTTCATACTGTTTTTCCAGTTCGGCTTGTACAACCTGAGCCGTATCGAGTTTCGATTTTTCATAGACAGCCTTTAATTGCGTGTCAAATCCGTTCAGTTTGGTATTCAGTGTTTGATAAGCATCATTCGAAGCTGTTCCTTTAATCGTAGAAACACTATCCAGAGCAACGTCTATTTGTCCGGGTTCTACAACCAACAAAACCGGTCTTTTTACTTTATCTGTAGGTTCAGCCAATGCTATGAAATGAACTTTCGCCCCTTCTTTTGCAAGTCCTTTAAACTCAAATTTACCATTAGTTACATAAGCAGAATCGATTGCTACCTGATCTTTCCAATTATCCTCAAGCGTCTGCAAGTACACCTTAGCACTATCAGATGCTCCGGCTACTGTACCATTAATAGTAAACTGGTCTTTTTCGCCGCAAGACGTAACCAACACCAGTACTGTTGATAGTGATAATATAATTTTCTTCATTTTATTAATAAATTAGGACAGTTAATATATAAGTTTTCGAATAAATTATTCAAACCATTAGTAATAAAACAAGGAATGTAATCTATTGTTTAATCGAGTATTTCTGCAATCTTAGCTTCCAATGCAGGTCCTCGCAGGTCTTTAGCTACAATCACACCATTTCCGTCTAATAAAACAGTATGCGGTATAGTGTTTACACCATATAGTTCTGAGGCAGATTTTGTGTCATCCCCTAATTGTATCCATGTCATTTTATGGGCTTTCACTGCATTGAGCCATGCCTGTCTGTCTTCATCAACAGATATTCCTATAATTTCAAGACCTTTGGCCTTATATGCATTATATGTTTTCACGAGACCCGGCATTTCCTGAATACACGGACCACACCACGAAGCCCAGAAATCGATAAGTACACATTTGCTTTTACCTGCATATTCAGACAAGGCAACAGCCTTACCTGTCATGTCTACCAACTGCGCATCAGCAAATGCCTGGCCTACTTCCGGTACTACCCTGTTCAGTTCTTTTTCCAGGGCTTTCATCTCCGGAGTATTACGGAAGGTACTGTCAGCCAACGGCAACAATTCTTTCAGTTGCTCCATTGTAAACATCGATGCAGAAGAGTAGAACAAAAATTCACCGGCCTTATTTGCCATATTTGCCTTTGTAAATTCAAAATTAGCTTTTTGCATTTCTTCCTGCAATGCCTGCATTCTTGAATTAGCATCCGGAACACCCTGTATACCTCCGGCATCATTCACTTCCTTATATAAAGCAGCCATCTTATTCATTGCGGTCTGAACCTTATTAAACTCGTCATTTCTTGGAGTTCCGCTTGTACTTACTGCATTTTTTTCTAGTGTTATCTTTATCGCTCCCGGCTCCAGGATAAGCGTTCCTACCGGAGAATCTGCCTCAGGCGATTCCAGCTTACCTACGGAGATAAATCCCATAATAGGATCGCCATCGGTAGTTCCTTTGAACTTAAATTTCCCGTCTTTCAATACTACTGAATCTATCACTGAAGATGATTCGGCTCTCATGCTATCTATCTTTTGAAGATATATCATTTTACCATCAAATGTATTTTCAGTGAAATTACCCTCAATAGTATACGCATTCTTATCCTGACACGAAGCTAATACCACCGTCAGAATAGCTAGGATTAATGTGATTTTTTTCATTAAAAGAAAAGTATTATTTATTTCTATAAATTTTATTTATGTGCAAAGATAACCAAATACTTCGGACAGAGAATTATCAAAGTCCATTAGTTAATAATTGGCATGTAATTATATTTCAATCGATTTATCTATATATAACGGAGTATCAGTTCTTAATATTGCCTGTTTATTCTTCTTTTGAAAATATTTGCCGCCAAATGAAAGGGGAATAAACATTGAACTGATGACATTACTACTTAAATCTTACAACTTGTTAAAAAGTAACAAAGGTAACACTATTTATAGTCAACAGTCAACAACTTGTATCTCGTATAATTTTTCGTTCTTCACTTTTGGTTCCGCCGATTTTCAATTCGTTTTTCACTTTTCACTTACTACAATACTTCAAAGAGCCCTAATGGTTTATTGTATAGATAAATGATTCGATTTTTGATAATGTGGATCGGTAGTCCAACTACTGATTCGCATTAATAAGTGGAATATGGCCAGGTTTAAATACACTTGTTGTCGTGTGATATTCTTTCCGCAGTCATATTGTAAACAGATTACAACCAACCGTTTTCCTTATACCATTTTATGGATTCTTCCAACCCCTTTTTCAGATTGTATTTTGGAGAAAACCGGAGGTCATTGAAAAGTGGGGTTATGTCGCATTCCCAGTTGCGTTGCTTCATTATTTTATATTTATCCCTATTTAAGGTAGATGGCTTCTTCGTCAATCTGGATATATTTTCAGCTATGACAGAAACAGCCCTTAATAGCCATAAAGGAACCTTCAGGCTAAGCACATGATTTTTGCCTATGGATTCTTTTACCAACCGGGTATATTCCTTATCGGTATATACGTCTCCATCAGCAACAAAATAAACTCCGTTGCGAACATCGCTTTCTAAGCCGAGAAATGCAGCATCGACAAGATCTTTGACATATATGAAGGTCAGGTGTTGAGGTCTGAATCCCGCTCCGACATCCAAACCTGATTTCACAGTCTTTACCATCAGAAAATAATCCTTTTCGCGCGGACCGTACACCCCTGTTGGCCGTAGAATGATGTATGGAAAATCACCGGTCGATTGCAAATACTTCTCCGCCTTAAGCTTGCTCTTTCCGTATGCCGTATTCGGATTGGGGGTATCGGTTATTCTTAGCGGAACATAGTTTGTTTCATCTCCAAGCCCGCATACACTGAGGCTGCTCATTAATAAGAACTTTCCGGGAACAGCATCCGCGTCCTTGAGTGCATCTATAAAATCAGCCGTATATTGAAAATTAACCCTGTCGAAATCATTGGGGTTTAAACATTTTGTGACTCCGGCATTATGAATAATATAATCGAATTTGCCATGTTCGGAAACAAAGCGGCATAAGTCCTCCGTTAATTTACCCTTATCTTGAAAGGGGAGGTCTATAAACTGAATACGCTTATCCTGCAAATATTCGCGACTGCTGCTTTTGCGGATTCCGGCCCAGGTTTCATATCCTTTTTCCAAAGCCTTTTCGACCAGAAAGCTACCGATAAAGCCACTGGCTCCTGTAATGAGTATGCGTTTATTATTCATACCACAAAGATAGTTATTTTTCAGAAATGCGGTATCATTCAAGGGATTGAACTACTAATATTCAGCAATAGGTAATGACTTAGAAACTACTTAACCGCTTTACCTCGCTTCATTTTTCATCACTTCAAATAGCTCTTATTGAAGTACAAAGCTAAGAAAATCTCTTTGATTTCAAAGACGAAATTAGTATTATTATAGGGATACGGAATTTAATTGTCGGATGCTTCAAAATTAATCCCCGACTTACGCGCCTGCGAATGCTGAAACCGACGGTTAATAGCATACAGTTTTCCATCTTTAATGAACAACCCCGGGGCAGAGCCCCGAGGTATCAAAGGGAGTTTGCAAAGCAAACACATTAGTTTCCGACCCAGAGGGTCGGAGTATTAAACCACTTTTATGAAAATAAACTTGGCTCCGGTTTGCTTGAACCAGAACGAAACGTTTTGTTCTACACATAAGTTGTGCAGTTCCATTATCCAACAGTTCCGACGGGAATAGTTCATTCGAATCTATAATTTCTTTCAGCATATGTAAGTTATTCCGGTTTACCGGGCGGATATTTTTAGGAAACATTTTTCTGGTATTTATGCGATTACATGCAAAGAGAACTCCCCCGAACGATTTCGCTCAATCTTCAATGAACAAAATTTGTTCATTAGAAAGTCTTTGACCGGAATATTTTCCTCCGATTCTGAACCGATTTCAATCCCACTGCCATGCAGTTATTTATTTTCGGATTCGTTCCTCATTTCCCATTCCTCATTATCGGAAGCATCCTTGCTCGACTGTCCTTTGTTCGATTGGCAAAGGTATCCCAGAGAGGTGAAACGAGAAATTCGGGGCACTTCGTGTTTTGCATAAAATCTTCCTCTTTCCGCTGAGCGGCGAGCGTATTTTATACAAAAAATTTGTCCGTATCACCTCTCTGACCTTTTGCTGCCAATACGAAACAAAAACAGCCGATCTGACGGATGCCGCAGAAAAAAAAAGTCATGGAAAAGAGAAACGATAGAACGAAACAAAAGAACAACTTCACTTCTGGAATTAACATAAAAATGGTGTTTAGGTTGGTATGTATAGTTGGGGGCGTATGGTTACTGACAAAGGTTAGTGTTGCTGTATGGTCATTGCTGGCTTTAGTTATTGCATACTGTATTGTCCGCTTCCTGATTAAGTGTGTATTCAGGCTTATAGGGCTGCTTATCTCTGTTTTCTTTTTCCTGCTTATCGTTTCTTTAATCATAGTATTCATTTTCTAAAAAATAAAATCATGGAATATAAAGCATTATCAGCATACGAAAAACTGAAACTTATTCAGGATGTTAATTTCTGCCGACACGAACGGCATTCCGTGGCGATCTATCTGAACGCTTTGCGTAAGAATGATAGAGCCGTAATTGAGGAATATGAGAGTTTTGGCGATACTCCCCGACAGATAATAATGAATAAGCGGGATTACGAACGTCATTTACAATTCGGATTCACAAAGAAAGAATTTAACCAATACGGCTGGTTGGAAAAGCCCGACTTCCAAGAGCGTGAACGCATTGAATTTCCCCATAAAGACAGTTGGGCGGTAGGCAATTATATCACAGTCGGCAAAGGCATAAATGACAAATGGAGTTACGGCATGAGTTATTCATACTCAACTGGCGGTGCGGGTTATGGTCTGGGCGTATGGGGAGAACTCTTCGACAACCGAAAAGAGTGCCTGAAATCAGCCTTAAACGAGCTAATGAAAGGACTTTCCAAAAGCAGCGGAGAGAATGACCGATACGCCAAAATTGTACTCAAATAGGCAAAAGACCTCTTCGATGAAATCACAGGGCGGAAACCATTACAATTATCATTATTCTAATAATCAGGGTGGAGCAATCCACCCACAAAAGCAATAGATATGAAAACGACAGAAGTAAACGAAAGCATTATAGGTAAGCGTTGTAAGTCCGTTTTTACGGGGCTAATGGTAACGGGGACTATTGAGGAAATCAACATTACCCAATACACCGCAGAAGTAAAAGTCCGTTTCGATGAACCGCACCGATGGGGGAACGATACCTACGAATATGATTGGTCGCACGCCCGACTTGCAGACGAGTTCGGCTCTCTCCACCATTTGGAAATCATAGACGAGCAGTACGAAACAATCAAGGTAACATTTGAGGAGTCAATCAAAGAGATAAACCGAATGTTTACAAGCGATTACCAAACTTGGGGAGTAGTCAACCTAAAAGAATTTATAGATTCTTATGAATCGACAAGGTTTACCCAAATTGACGAACATATCGCTATTATTACCTCCAAATACAACATGGAGTATGTAAAAGAATGGCTTGAAAAGAGTACCCCAATTACAGCAATAGAAACAATAATCTAAAATAGCGCACATGAAAACAGAAAATTCAATCAACAACAACGGATGTTCCGTATGCGAAACAGGAAAAGAGAATTATATAACCTTCCGACCTACCCACCATCCAAAGCAAATCTTTTATCAATATGATTATCGGCATGGTGCTGATGGCGATTTATTTTCAACGGTTGCTTCAACTCTGGAAGAATGCCGTAAACGCAGGGACGAATGGTTAAGAAAGAAAATCCTAAAATCCGCAACCCAATAATTTTGTATTTACGCGATAATATCAGTTCTCATATTTCTTCCTACTTGAACTATTTCCGGGTTGAATTTTCTCAAAAAGCATCGTATTACATCATTGTGCGTGGAGATCATAAGGTAAAAAGCGGTCAAATACGTCCTTTCGGTGCATTCGGGCATACTTCTCCCTGTCCCACTTTTTTCGCAGGCCCCTACGGTGTGTTTATTCGAATTGCAACAAGTGATATGGTCGGTTGGAATAAAGCCGCAGCTTCCACTGCCTGCTTTGTTTGATCCAGACCCCAGCCACACAAATGAATCGAAAGATAAAACGTTTAAGACGGGTTGTGGGAAGTATATCTTCAAAGATTTTCGATACTTTTTCTACAAAGTAGTTGTAGAAGTTCTTGATCATCGCTGTAAGTATCAGATATACTGTATTGTAATTCATGTCCGAGCAGGGCAGGTGTGCCCATCCGAAATCATTGTTCTGAATATCAAATATTTTCTCGCTTGCCCCACGACCATTGTAGTACTCAATGATTTCTTTATCCGATGAAACATGATCGTTGGTCAGTATGCAGCGGTAATTGAATTTTTCACCTTCGAATAAATCCAATTGATTATCATTGATTTTTTCACGCATGACAACCAACCGGTAATTGTTTGCTTCTTTGAAACCGGTAAAAGGAATAGAGGCCACCTGATAGGTGTTGTAGTTTATTTCCACCGTTTTCCAATCTGTTATCTGGCGGATGCTTTCCGTCAACGTGTCGCATTTGTTAGCCCGGATATAAAACAGGTTACTGTATTTGGCTACTACCTTAACAATGTCATTGCTATACAAGCCCGCATCCATTCGGGAGCGGTTGATCCGTATCCCGTTTTCGCTGAGCAACATGTAGGCTCTTTCCAGTGTATCGGCCTGTCCGGTTTTTACGTTGGCGTTGCCATCACGGTTCTCTATGTAAACAATCTTGTCTCCGATAGTGGCAATTCCGGGAAAGTATCCGGTGTTCATCTTATACGTGCGTTTGGCATCGTATTTCTCATGTTCTATGATCTGGTTGTCGTAATCAAAATCATAAGAATTCCCTCGGGCAAGCCCACCCGTGCGAAGTAATGATTTTATATTCAAAGCATTGAGCTTCCTGTTGATGTTGAACTGGTATTCTTTCCCGCTGGAGGGGACGGTAACAGTTGTATTAGGGGTGGATAGTTCCTTTATGCCACGACGCAGTGTATCCGGACTGGGAACACGATGGGAAGGAATGTTTTCAAGCGTAGCACGTAAATGGGTGTGAATATCCTCCGCAACATCGCCACCGCAAAGGAAGATAGAAAACCAGGAGCGAAAAATGTCGCTGTATTGATAACCACAGATGTTGCGCTCGCCAAGCTCCTTATCGATCAGATTAGACAGGCCCGAACGGGTAAATTCTTCATTCACGAAAGAAATTCCTCCAAAAGGAGTGATGAGTTGAGACTTTTGTTGTACTTTTATGCCCATAGTAAGAGTCTTTTATTTTTTAGCTCAATCACAAAAATAGGTGAAATCTTACACATAGCAAAGCGTTGGGTAAAATCTTTTATATCAACGCTTTGCACTTATATAGAAACTGCTCGCTTGCGGATTTAAGGATATAACCAGATTAGCACCACCTGATGATTCTGTTGCTACAGAATTTTTCAATGATGGTACAATATATGGAAAGGATGAATCTGCACAGGAAATAAGAAAATCCACATGGCATGAAACCGGAGAATATGATTCAGATCATATATATTATGAATATGCTATTGTCACAAAAGATTATAATACAGTATTAAGTGTTGTCTGGAAATAAAGTAAATTATGGAAGAAGATATTTCGAAAACTACAAAAGGAGATATAGCCCATTCGGCAATCAAGGCAGGCTTAGGTTCTCTCCCTGTCATCGGATCTGCTGCATCAGAATTGTTTGGATTTTTAGTTACTCCTCCTCTGGAAAAAAGAAGAATAAACTGGATGAACGATGTAGCCGAAAAGATTAAGGAATTAGAGAGTAAAGGTGAAATAAATTATGAGGAACTAAAGGATAATGACCTATTCTTGGATGTAGTTCTTCAGGCAACCAGTTTAGCTTTGAAAACAAGTGAGAAAGAAAAGGTACAAGCTTTCAAAAATGTAATACTTAATAGTGCATTAGGTGAATTAACTGATGAAACAAAGATTAAAATATTTTTAAATCAGATCGATAACTTTACCACATGGCATATTAAGATATTGCATTTTATTGATGACCCACAGCAATGGTTTAGTAATGCCGGTATAACACCAAAAGATTATATGATGGGAAGCCTTCATTCTGTAATTATTGATGCATTCCCCGAATTAAAGGATCAAGATGCATTGCTTGATATTATATGGAATGACTTAAATACAGCAGGATTTCATAGAACGGGTAGTTTAAAAACTACGATGACCAGTAGTGGATTATATGTTTCGAGAACAACAGATTTAGGAAAAGAATTTCTTTCATTTATTACATTTTATGATGAGTAATAACTATATATATCCAGAATTTAAATCGGATATTTTAATCACTTTTTCAAAACCATATCCGAAAACTTATATGGATAAGATTTTTTTTGGAAAAACTTAGAGATACAGAACTCTTAATTGAATGTCAAGATATAAAAGATGAAAAACAATCGCTAAGAGGTGAATGGATTTCAAACTCATCTGGTATTAATTTATATATCAATGATAGTTTTATTCAAAAACATTTTATAAATAAAAGCCAATATATTGATATATTTCTTGAGAGTTTTAAAGGTTTAATTCAACCTGTTGCAAAAATAATGACGCAGATAAAAAGAATCGACTCATTAAGCTCTTCAAGACCTTTTGCTTTTCTTTCTGTCTTTTATAGAAGTAAAGAAGAATTTATTTTACAATATTTATTTGATTTTGAAGGCGATGAAAATGATTATATAAATGCATTAATCAATATATTTGAGTCTATAGTAACTTATAATGATGATTCACCAAATTCATTTCAGGAAGCGGTTAAAGAAACTTTTTCCCAAAGCAATAATAAAAAATATCTATTATATTCCGATAAGTCATGGATTATTATAAATCCACTTATAGAAGTTGTTAGTAATGTCAATAAACAATATCGTGAGAATAAGGATTTTCGAATTAGAAAACCACATATTTTAATGCATCGGGATGATTATTCAAAATACTTGGTTTTAGATACTAACTGGGTATTGGTCTTTGATAATTTAGAAACCTTAATGATAAGGCCGAATGATGTTTCTTTATATTCAAGTATTTCGGATAAAAATCTTAAAAAAGCAAAGGACTTTTATGACAAAGTAATACTGCCAAGGCATAAGCAATACGGAGGATCCTTTCCTTCAAAAGAGCAACAAAGTGAATATCTCGATTATTTTGAGTTGATTATCTCGGCATTAATATTTGCTTACACTACTCTTGAAGCATTTGCCAATATATGTATTCCTGATTCATTTGAATATCTGATAAAAAAGAATGGAGTAACGACAATTTATTCTAAAGAAGCAATTGAAAGAAAATTTTCACTTCGAGATAAATTCAAAGACATCCTAAGTATAATACTTAAAACTCCAGAACCAAATAAGGAAAAATGGTGGGGTATATTTATATTATTAGAAGATATAAGAAATGAAGTAATACATACTAAACAGTCAAAATCAGAAGAACGATACTCTAAGCTACTCTCAAAGGATATTTTTGACATAATTCATATCTATAAAGACATAATTCACTTCTATGGTTATTATATATCTAATCACAAAAAAGATTTGTTGCAAGAATATCCATACGGTTTTGGCTATGATGATTTCTATCCTGGATTAACAAATGAAGAAGGTTTTAATCGGAGCTACAATGTGATTCATAATATTAAAGATAGAAAAGAAGAT
>Ga0153940_1000224_pt1 | contig 33458 bp, 20 predicted proteins | sample TSNJ024MetaG_FD_104736 | JGI IMG/M metagenome (GOLD analysis project Ga0153940, IMG submission 104736) | Attine ant fungus gardens microbial communities from New Jersey, USA - TSNJ024 MetaG | ecosystem: Host-associated > Fungi > Mycelium > Unclassified | place: USA: New Jersey, Brendan T. Byrne... | reverse complement strand
TCGGTGCTTTACGCAAACATTTGAGGGCGGTTTTAGTACCTGGTGAAATCCATTGCTTACGGAGACTTAAGCGCGAAGGCTTTCCTGAGCGCTTTAGTCGTAGTTAGCAATTAGTTCATCAGGGACGTTGCCCGGGTTTGCGGAAAGCACCGATCTTCCCGCAGTGGCGTCCGGGCAGCCAACTATTTAAAAATTTGCAAAACTAAACTATCTTATAGCAAAGAAAGTTATAATTAAATAAATATCAATCAAGAAGGAGAGACTATTATGATAACTGGAAGCAAAGAGCTAATTCGTGATATGAATACCCAGCTGGTTCTGGCCACAATTATGAATGAAGAACCAATTTCACGGGCATCGATCGCAGCAAAATCAGGTCTTACAAAAGCAACCATTTCCGCTATCGTCCAGATTCTACTGGATAAACACTTAGTACTGGAAATAGGCAGCGACGATACAAAGAAAGGACGAAAGCCAATTCTTCTTGAACTGAATAAAAACTGTGGATACATCATTTCTGTGGATCTTTCTACCGACTACATTACAGTACTGACTGCCAACCTAATGGGAGAAAACTGTGCTCTGAAACGCTATGAAAATGATGCCGACCGTGAGACTATTCTGGAACGATTAAGTAAGATTATTTCCGACGCCATTTCTCAGACACCGGATTGCGTCTATGGTGTGGTAGGAATTGCACTATCCATTCATGGTGTAATTCACGACAATCGGATTGTCTTTATTCCCTACTCTCCTTATGAGGATATTGATTTTGCCAAAGAATTGGAGGAGCTTTTTGATATTCCCGTGATCTTAGAAAATGAAGCTAACCTTTCGGTGCTGGGTGAATGGGCATATTCATTTAAAACCAAAAATATGCTGGGCATCAGTATCCACTCCGGTATTGGTCTTGGTATTATCATGAATGATCAACTAATCACCGGTCAGAATGGCTATGCCGGAGAATTTGGGCATACCATTCTCGAAATGGAAGGACGGCCATGTCCGTGTGGAAATCTGGGCTGTCTGGAACAATATGCATCTGAACGATCCCTGCTCAAGGAATTGTCAGCAGTAAAAGAGCGAAAAATCTCCGCTGAAAGCTTTGCCGAACTCTATCGAAAAAATGATCCTGATGCAGTAAATACCATGAACTTGTTTGTAAAATATATCTATATCGGGATCAACAATTTATTGCATACTTTTAACCCGGATATTATTGTTATTAACAGCTCCTTTACTATGTATTTTCCCGAAATCTGCGATGATATTACACAACATCTGCAAAATACAATGAAGCGCTACTGCCGCTTGGTTCCGTCCCACCTTCAGGATACAGCAATTTTACTAGGTGGGGTATATCTTTGCCGGCAGCGGTTTTTAGAACTAGTGTGACCCACATTAATTAACTATATGTTTTGCGCAGGATAAATTTTCAGCCTGCAAGGCGGAGGAATGAGTCGTAGCGGTTGCTACGACGATTGACGACAACGCCGCAGATGGAAATTTAGACAAGCGAAACGTATAGTTAATTAATGTGGGGCACACTATAGCACGCAAAAACAAAGAATTTGTTGTGAATAGGCTTATTTTTTTCTTTACTATGGGTATGCTATAAAAAAGAATGAAAGTAAGGAGACACTATGCGCGTAAAAAAATTAAGATCAACCGTAATTCTTATCGCTTTTGGCCTCTGTCTTTTAGGGCTGACAGGATGTCAACGCACCAAGAAAACCGACGACTCGGTAAAAAACGAAACTGCACAGACTCCGGAAGTTACTGCTGAAGCAACCGAGATTCCAAACGATGCGGATGAAATAACCGAAACCCCGGAAGTCACAAAAGAAGCAAATGAAACTATCGTAAGCACATATGAACCTGGAACACTGTCGGAAGAAGTTTATGAAAGCAAATGGCTCAATCTTCGTTTTACCCCTCCTGAAAATGTAACACTGGCTACGAAAAATCAAATGGACACTGCCATGAATAATAGCAAAGAACTACTTTCCGGGAGCATCAGCAGCGAACTTCTCGATAACGCAGTACAAACCTCTATTTATGAGATGATGGCAATTCAGGCAAATGGATTTCCCAATGTTACAGTTACCGTTGAAGACGCTCCTTCAATTGATATGGATACCGTCCAATACTTTACAATACTGGAAAAGAATCTGGAAGACGCCAATCTAGGTTACACCTATGGCGATATTTCCGAGGGCGAAATTGCAGGTCAAACTTACACCACTTTAAATATTTCTATTGAATCAAACAATACCGCTGTTACACAGACTTTCTACTTACGTAGGCTAGAAGATAAATTTGTAACTATTATCGTTAATTATACCGAAGATACTAAGGCTGATGTAGATGCCCTAATGGCTGGCTTTTCCGCTCTCCAATAAGAAAAAAGAGTACACGCCAATTCATTACTGAAAGGGGTGTACTCTTGCTTATCTCCTTAAAGTGCCGGTACGTTCGGTCTTCTGCTGTCATAAACTGCCGCTGCATCGAATAGATCCTTTGTCTTCTTCTCCGCATCACTGGTGGCTATCTTGTCCTGATACAGGCGATATCCATCTAAGTTTCTGCGGCCCTGGCGCACATAACTGTCACGGATCTGCAAAAAGTACTGCGCCGAATCCACGTTGCAGAAGAAGTTAAATCCTTTGCTCTTTAAATATTTAAACTTTTCATCTTCTGTGTTGTAATCTTGCCAGTCTCCAAGATCTTCGCCGTGAGCAAAGATGATCGTATCGGTCTGACCTACAAGCGGAGCCACATAAGTCTCCCATTTCTCCGTATCCGTCTGCAGATCATCCAGCGAAATCTGGGCGATATGACGATGTCCCCAGGTATGGCTGGCAAATTCCCATCCCTGATCCTTAATTGCATCTGCTACCTTCTTTGCATCTTCACATTCTTGGGTATAATCAAAATCCGGATGCTCGTTCAGCCATGCTTCCTGATCTGATGTCAGATGTTCCGGGTCCCGGCTTTCATATACACCATCAGTCCGATAGCCAAAAACACCATTATAACCAGTTAAGGCAATCAATCCCCTGGCTCCCCGGTAAGATGCATCCGGATGTTCCTTAATGAATTGATCCATCAGCGGAATAACATCATACGCTGCCGTAGATACTGTTCCGTCATCATTCAGATATTCATTCGTCAGCTCACCATTCTCATCCAGGATCATTCTGGATGCAATACCGCGATCATCATAACTATGATAATAATTCAAATCATCAATAGATAATACAAATGCCTTCTTATCTGGCGGCAGCATAATTTCTGCTGCTGTAAAGTGCACCGTTCCATCTTCATCCACCGTTTCATTCACCAAGTCATGCATACGTACCATAACATAACCCTTATCATACATTTCCTGGGTAATTCGGTTAAATTCATCCACGGTCGTCATCCACTGATTAAACCCGGCAGTCAAAGGATCATCCGCATTTCCAAAGCACTTGTCCGGATCCACTACCAGGGAATGATAAAAAATATGAGTAACTTCCTCCACATTCACCGGCACACAACTGTCTTTGACAGCCTGGTATTCTGCTGTCTTGGCTGCTACATCAGTGTCACTTTCACTATTGGGCACTTCTTTAAGCTTTTCCATCGCCGCATCGTAATCATACTGATCTGCCAACAGCTGTGCTTCTTTCATGACAGTCTCTTTATTACCCGCCTCAGCATCAGCCTCCTTGCTGCTGGTTTCTTCTGTTACTTTTTCCGTGTCCTCTATCTCTTCCAGGTTCTGATCTTCTGCGATATCCTGCTCGTCTACCTTGGCCTCCTGACTTCCCTGGTTATTCTTGCTGACCTGATCCGCTAATATCCATATCGCTCCTGCCAGAACTACCAGCAGGACAATTAGAATCCCTGATTTTATAATTAGTCTCTTCTTTTGTTTTTTTCGTTTTGATTTCTTTTGGTTGGAATTTTCTCCCATGTGATAACCCCTTTCCTGAAAATCACTCTCAGTTGGATATATTTTACCCTAAAATAGAAATAAAGTCGACCCCCATTTTTAAACCCTCCAGTGATAGCAATACCTTAAAGCCCCCCATCCGTCTCCCTCCGCTGCCGATGCACCTCATACATCAAAATAGCCGATGCAACCGCCGCATTCAGAGATTCCAGCTCCCCTTCCATGGGAATCTTCACCAGACAACTGGCCTTCTTCGCCAATCCCTGACTCAGCCCATTTCCTTCATTTCCAATAAGAAAAGCAGTACCTAATGTGTAATTCTCTCCATCATACATCTGTTTCCCATCTAAGTGTGCCGCATACGTCCAAATGCTATTTTTATTCAGCAGCTTTAATATCTCCCCCAAATCTTCCGCATACAAAAATGGAACCCGGTAAATGGAACCCATCGTCGACCGGATTGTCTTTGGATTGTAAATATCGACACAATTCTTGCTTAATATAATACCGTCCACTCCAGCTCCTTCAGCAGTACGGAATATCGTTCCCACATTACCGGGATCCTGTAAATCCTCCAGAACCATTAGAAATGGATGTTCTTTCCGGGTAAGCTCCGCCATAGTATAATGCATCTGCATCGCCACGCAGAGGATTCCCTGTGGTGTCCTGGTATCGGACATCTGGTCAAACACCCGGTCATCGACAACTTCGTAAGATATACCCTTTAGCACCCCTCCATAGGACTCCTTCTCTAAAAAGGATTGTGACACATAAACCTCCCGAATCAACTGTCGGGGGGTTTCATACAGCATCTTAGGTCCTTCAACTACGAAAGCATTCTGCTCTTTGCGTACTTTTATCTTTTTTTGAAGCTGCATTACATTCTTAACTCTTGCATTTGATGTACTTGTAATCATGCATTTATCGCTCCATCTTTCAAATTCTGCCCAAATCCTTATTTCCACTAAGACAATAGTGTCTGGTTGCTGCTATTCACAGCCTTATGGGCTGCGGTAACACGCTCTCATTTTCTTCTTTCAAAGTAAAAACAAAAACGCCGCATCACCGATTTCTCTGTAATACAACGCCCCTTGCTTTCATCATTTTGTTCCGTTTATCGCTAAACGGAACATTACTTTGTTGCGGTTCAGCCGAAGGCTGAACTGTAACATTACTTTTCGTAATTTGCAGACAGTGACTTGGCAACTTCGAATTGATAATCCGGTAAATCTTTCTGCATTGCCAGAGCTTCGTTGATATCAAAGTCCATATACTGACCATTTTTATATCCCACCACACGCTTGGTCTTACCTTCTGCCAGAAGGTCTACCGCATAGGCTCCCATAATAGAAGCATATACACGGTCTTTACAGGTCGGGCTTCCGCCCCTTTGCATGTAGCCGAGAATCGTTGCTCTGGTATCAATACCGGTTGCCGCTTCAATTCTTTTCGCCATACTGGTAGAATGCCCGATTCCCTCTGCATTTATAATAATATGATGCTTTTTACCTCTTTTACGATTTTCAATAATGTTATTCACAAGCTTCTGCTCATCGTAGTCATACTTTTCCGGCAGAAGGATATCTTCCGCACCGCTGGCGATCCCACACCACAGCGCAATATATCCGGCATCTCTTCCCATAACCTCAATAACACTGCAGCGTTCATGAGAAGTAGACGTATCACGCACCTTATCAATCGCTTGCATAGCCGTATTCACCGCCGTATCAAACCCAATGCTGTAATCCGTACAGGGAATGTCCAGGTCAATACTTCCCGGAATTCCAACTACATTTACACCATGTTTGGCCAACTCCTGGGCGCCACGAAATGAACCGTCTCCACCAATTATTATAATCCCATCAATATTATGCTTTTTACAGACATCCGCTGCTCTTTGCTGCCCCTCTTCCGTCCGCATCTCAGCACAGCGGGCAGTATATAATATAGTTCCGCCGCGTTGAATCGTATCCGACACATCTCTTGCTTTCATATCGATGATCTCTTCATTGATCAAACCGTCGTATCCTTTAAGAATACCCTTCATGGCCAATCCTTTCGATAATCCGCGTCTAACTACTGCACGTATCGCGGCATTCATTCCTGGTGCATCTCCACCGCTTGTTAAAACAGCAATAGTCTTTATTTCATTATTTTTTGCCATATTCTCATCCTCCAGCGCAGTCCTTCGCAACCTTCTTCTCCTCACTCAGTTTCGCATATGATTTAATTCTAATTCATTCTGCCTTGTTTTTCAATACTCATTTCCACAACTTTTACATTATTTTCGCCATATTGTTCATTCAATCCGGCAATCAAATCGTTGTTAATACTCACATTCCTGCTTGGCGGAAGCTTTTTCATCGCCTTTTGTTCGCGTATATAAATGACCACTTCATCCTTACCGTCAGAATTTATCAAAATTTCATATAATCCATCCACCGCCTGCTCATATGCCGCTTTATCGGCAAATTGAATCCAAAGCTGCTTCGGTGCATCCGCGAACCCCGTAATCTTTTCACAGATCAGTTTACTTGGCTTATCATCCTCTACCGAAACCCGCCCCCGGATAAAAACCTTCGAATCCACTTCCATCAGTCCCTGATTCGCTTCATAATCCCACGGAAACACCACAATTTCCATCGTCCCGACCAAATCCTCCAGTGTTAGAAATGCCATTGTCTGATTCGTTCTGGTGTACTTAATTGTCTTATCCGTAATCATTCCGCCGACAACCTGCTTGGCACCATCCGTAACCTTGGGTTCCCCCGTCTCATCATCCGGTAAGAAATCCGTAGTTACCGCCGATATCCTCCTGCGCCACTGCTGCTCATATTCCTCCAACGGATGTCCGCTGATATAAATCCCCAACACCTCTTTTTCAAATCCCAGCACCACTTCTTTATCATATTCCGCAACCTTGGGAAGTTTCACTTCATATTCCTTCTTGACATCCTCATCCATCATATCAAACAGGCTCATCTGCCCGGACATCGAAGATTTCTTCTCTTGGGTAACCTCATCTACGATCTGAGCATACACCATCATAAACTGCTTCCGATTACCCCCCAATCCATCAAACGCCCCGGACTTAATAAAATTCTCAATCGTCCGCTTATTCACTTCTTTCCCCGTAAGCCGCTCCACAAAGTTCTTCATGCTGGTATATTTCCCATGCTTCCCGCGTTCTTCTACAATCACCTCTTGAACCGGCCGCCCGATTCCTTTGATCGCCGACAAGCCATAACGAATACTCCTGCCTTCAACCGAAAAACTACCCACACTCAGATTAATATCCGGCGGCAGAATTCCAATCCTCATCTGCCGGCAGGTCAGAATATATTCCGACACCTTCCCCGGATTATCAATACAGGACGTCATCAGCGCCGCCATAAATTCCACCGGATAATAATACTTTAAAAATGCCGTCTGATAAGACACCACCGCATATGCCGCCGCATGGGACTTATTAAATGCATACTTGGCAAAATCAGTCATATCATCATAAATCTTATTCGCCACCGCTTCCGGGATCCCATTCTTTATACATCCCGGAATATTTTCTTCCTCATTTCCATGAATAAAAATCTGCCGTTCCTTCGCCATCACACTGGCTTTTTTCTTCGACATCGCTCTTCGCAGCAGATCACTTCGTCCCAGCGTATACCCACCCAGTTCACGCACAATCTGCATAACCTGCTCCTGATATACAATACACCCATAGGTAGGCTCCAGGATCGGCTCCAACTGCGGACAATCATAAGTAATACTCTCCTGATTATTCTTCCCTCTGATATATTGGGGAATAAAATCCATCGGCCCGGGACGATACAGCGAAATCCCCGCAATCAAATCCTCCAGTCCCTGGGGCTTTAATTCCTTCATAAAGTTCTTCATCCCCGAACTTTCCACCTGAAATACCCCTTCAGTCTTCCCGCTCCCGATCATCGCCAAAACCTGCGAATCATTATAATCGATCTGCCGGGTATCAATCTCTGCCCCTGTACTCTCCTTCACCAGCCGAACCGCATTCTGGATCACCGTAAGCGTCCGCAATCCCAGAAAATCCATCTTCAAAAGCCCCAGTTCTTCCAGCGTCGTCATCGTAAACTGAGTCGTGATCGACCCATCCGCCGCCCGGGAAAGCGGCACATATTCATCCACCGCCTTCTGACTGATCACCACCCCGGCAGCATGCATCGAGGTATGCCGCGGCAGCCCTTCCAACCGCTTTGACATATCAATCAACTCCGTAACATCCTTATTTTCCTCATACAGTTTCCGGAATTCCCGATTCACATCCAGCGCCCGCTTAATGGTAATATTCAGCTCATTCGGCACCATCTTAGCAATGGTATCCACCTGGGCATAAGGCATATCAAGCACCCGCCCAACATCCCGGATAACCCCTCGTGCCGCCATCGTACCAAAGGTAACAATCTGCACCACCCGGTCCTTCCCATATTTCCTTACCACATAATCGATCACTTCCTGCCTTCGCTCAAAGCAAAAATCAATATCAATATCCGGCATCGAAACACGCTCCGGATTCAAAAACCGCTCAAACAGCAGCTGATACTTCATCGGATCCAACTTGGTAATTCCCAAAGTATAAGCCACAATACTCCCTGCCGCCGACCCACGTCCGGGCCCCACGATAATATCATGATCCTCGGCATACTTAATAAAGTCCCAAACAATCAGAAAGTAATCTACAAACCCCATCTCCTGAATCGTCTTCAGCTCAAAGTCCAGCCTCTGTGTGAGCTTGGGCGTCACTGGAGCGTACCGCTTTTCCAAGCCCGCATAACACAATTTATTCAGATACTCCCAAGCCGAATAACCATCCGGCACATCATACTGCGGCAGCTTAGTAACCCCAAATTCAATCTCTACATTACATCTCGACCCAATCTTATAGGTATTCTTCAAAGCCTGCGGCACATAAGGAAACAGCTCCTCCATCTCCTCCGGCGACTTCACATAATACTGTCCGCCTTCATAGCGCATCCGATTCTCATCCTGCAGTTTCTTCCCCGTCTGAATACAAAGCAGCACATCATGAGACGCCTCATCCGCCGCATAAGTATAATGAATATCATTGGTACACACCAATTCAATCCCGGTTTCTTCGCTCAACCGTACTAACTGCTGATTCACCAGCTTCTGCTCAGGAATCCCGTGATCCTGCAGCTCCAAAAAATAATTTTCTTCTCCAAATACACTTTGATACTTCAAAGCACTCTTCTTGGCTTCTTCATATAATCCCTTTTGAATATTTCTTGCAACTTCTCCTGCAAGGCAGGCGCTCAATGCAATAATTCCTTCATGATGCTGCTCCAAAACTTCCATATCAACGCGCGGTCGATAATAAAACCCTTCCACAAATCCCTTGGAAACTATCTTCATCAAATTACTATATCCCTGATTATTCTCTGCCAGCAGTACCAGATGATAATAACGGTCGTCGCCTCCATTCAGTTCCTTATCAAACCGGGAATTAGGAGCCACATATACCTCACACCCCATAATTGGTTTAATACCGGCTTCCTTCGCCGCCTTATAAAAATCAATGCACCCAAACATAACCCCGTGGTCAGTTATAGCCGCACTATTCATTCCCAGCTCTTTTACTCTGGCAACGTATTCTTTGATTTTGTTGGATCCATCAAGCAGGCTGTACTCTGTATGGACATGTAAATGTGTGAATTTCACGCTTTTTCTCCTCTATAGTAAATAAAAATGTATCTTTGTAAGTCTGGTTTCTATTTCATTTTAGTATAACATCAGATTGGGAAATGAGACAAGGGGCGGGGGAGAATTCCTTTTGTGGCTTTTGCGGCTCTTTTGTGGTCCTCTCGGTTTTCTTTTGTATTCCTTATTGTTTTCCTTTCGCAGGAAAAGAGGGAACTTTCCCACCAGCGATTGCTCTGGTTTCAGAACACTGGTGGGAAAGTTCCCTCATGGCAGACACTATGATTAAAGGAGCAATGTGGTGGCATTGTTGACTGATGGCAACGCAGTGTGGGACAAATAGTGAGTGTTTTTGTAAAGCCTTCTTATCTGATTCACATTCTTTTCAATATCCCGGTCCTCATTAATCTGGTTCTTCATCACGTTCATAATAATTTTGTCCGTACATATCTGCATCTAATTCCATATCATGGAGGTTTATAAAATCTATTTCGTAGATGTAGACTGTGTTCGGACTGTACTGTGTCATATCAAATTCCCAATTCGAACTATATTCGGTTCCATAATAAATTGTTCTGGAATTTGCTGTCAGCTTATTCAGCTTTCTTCCAAATGATAGGATATGGTAATACTCTTCAAAATCCATAGTAAAGTCAGGTAGTGATAAAGCCAGCCGTTCTTCGTACCGTTTATACTGCTCTTCACTACCCATCATCCACCACCAGGCAAACCCCTCGCTTCTTAATCTGTATCCCCTTCTTTCGGCATATTCTGTAAACTCTGAGTCATCACCGCTGACTGCTCCCAAATACCTTAATTCTATTTCAAAATCTTTTCCATTTTCATCAAGAACAATGCTTGAGTTTGTTTCATAAAATCCATATTTACATAACAGAATAATTATAACTGCAATAAATACTATAACCGCGAATAGTATGAAATATTTCGTTGATTGTTTTATTCTATACAGCCTCCTCATATGGGACTTTCTCCCCTGCCCTCTCATTAATCTGGTTCCTCACCATTTTGATAATAATTTTGACCATACATATTTGCATCTAATTCCATATCATGGAGGTTTATAAAATCTATCTCGTAGATATAAACTGTATTTGGACTGTATTGTGTCATATCAAATTCCCATTCCGAACTATATTGGCTCCCATTATAAATTGTTCTGGAATTAGCTGTCAGCTTATTCAGCTTTCTTCCAAATGATAAGATGTGGTAATACTTTTTAAATTCCATAGTAAAATCAGGCCGAGACAAAGATAAACGTTCTTCAAACCATTTATAATGCTCTTCACTTCTTACCATCCACCACCAAGCAAACCCTTCGCTTCTCATCCTATATCCGCACTTTTCTGCATAATCAGTAAACTCTGAATCATCACCACTGACCGCTCCCATGTACCTTAATTCTATTTCAAATTCTTTTCCATCTTCATCCAAAACATAGCTCGAATTTGTTTCATAAAATCCATATTTACATAACATCAAAACTATAATTACAACAAATAGCACAATCACGAATAGTATGAAATATTTCATCGTTTTTTTTTTCTTCCCCTTGTCATTTATTCTGCACATAACGCCTCACCTGCCTTGATCAATTCTACAATACTATCAAACTCATAGCCGATTGGATCCCATTGGAGTTGTCCATCCACATAGCGATACAGCTTGAATCCATCGTGAACTCCATCCGGATGGTAATTATCTATGTTTGGTTTTGATGCTAAGGTGTGTCGATGGGTTATAAAAAACCAAAAATTTTTGTGCCCATGATTTATATTCCCATCCGACGCGATTAATTTATGAATCCCTAAATTATTATCGCTTTTCATGAATTCCACAGCTATATTATTATCTAGACTTGTAGCACCCATATTACACCCTAACATAACCATGATATCTATACTTTTGCTATTTAAATTACTTGCCACATCCTGTACTGTAAATCGTTCTACTCCCTTTGACTCTTTCTCTCCTGATTCTCCTATAACACTTTCAGACTTGGTACGAAATAATTCATGATTTGCATGAGAATAAATCACCACCGCATCTATCTTTTCATCCGGCATTGCATTCCAATCGTCGATAAACTTCTGCTTAGCAGTTAACTTCTTCACATGTACTTTTGTCCCATAGTGTTTTTGTAAAGTCTTCTTATCTGATTTCACATCCTTTTCAATATCTCGTTCGCTTAGAAATGTATTTGGATCATAATAATAGTAAACATCCGTTCCCAACGGATCCACATAGAGTATCGGATTCTGAAAACAGTACGAATACTGATTTAAGGACTGGGGAATCTCAAGATGCAGGAACTGATCGCTGTCCTTGGATATGAATCCCCCGTTTCCAGGCGCATATTCCCGGATCTGTGCAAAATAGGTCCCGGCAACCGTATCAAATTGGTATCCGGTATATCCGAACGGTTGATCCGTTCCCTGATTTTGATATAGATCATTTCCAAATTCATCATATCCATACGTCTGCTGTAAGCCTCCCGTTTCATCAAACAGCCGGATTGGGCTTCCTAATCCATCCAGCCCATAGTGATACTCCTTTCCGTCTGTCCCGGTCATACCCAGCAGATTACCGTCCCATGTATAAGATGCGGTCTTTCCATCCTCATCACGCTCTAGCAGGTTATGATAGGATCTTGTTAGATCCAGCAGGTCATCCACTTGTTTGGTGGGGATTAGGCTAAGCTGTTCGATTGTTACCACAGATGATCCCGGCTCCGGTAAACGGCCTTCCGTTTTACCGACACGGTTCCCAAGTCCATTATATGAATAGTCTGCTCCTGTCCCTTTTTGATGACAGAAAGCCCTTTCCAGCCTGCCCAGCGCTCCGAATACGTATTGATCGGTACATACGCCATCCTTCCAGACCTCTGTTAGATTACCGCGTCTGTCATAATGATAACGGTCCTCATTTTGGCTGTCCTTACGGCTGATCAGTTGGTTTACTTGATTGTACGTATAACGGATCTGCTGTTCTCCCTGTAGCAGGCCCGTCCGGTTTCCGTAGCCATCATACTGATATCTTCTGAGTAATTGCCCATCTTTTTTTACTTCCTGCAGCCGCTGTAATGGATCATACCCATATTCATAGATGCCGCTTTCTTCCGCTGATCCTGCTCTCTTCTTTTCAACACTGGTCTTATTTCCTATTTTATCATATCCATACCGGTACTGATCTGTCAAGCTTCCCTGCGTCCAGTGGCTTAAGCTTGCAAGCTGTCCCACAGGATTATAGGTATATTCTGTTTTTAGACCATTTGTGAACACCTTTTCTTTCAGGCGGCTGAATTCATCATATCCATAGGTCACCTGAGTGCTTTGTGCTCTGACCTCCTTCAGTCGCAGACATTCATCATAATGGTATTCCACCTGTTTTCCGCCTGGATAGGTGATCGCTTTTCGCTCTCCTGCTTTTCCCCATGTATAGGAGACGGTGCGGGCTTTTGCATCGGTAACTTTTACTACTCTTCCAAGCGCATCATTTTCGATCCTCGTAACTCCCAGCCAGTCTTCCATCTTTTCTAACTGCCTCAGCGGATTATAACTAAACCGGATCTCTCTGCCATCTGCATACTGGACTGATCTTATATCTCCCAGTCCCGTATAGCTATACTTGGTCAGATAGCCTTCCTTATCCACTTTTTCAATTAATTGCCCGGTTCGGTCATAACGGTAATGCTCCTTCTCCCCCAGTGCATCTGTGATCGTTTTTATCTGACCTTCCAAATCCCTTTGATACCAGGTGATCCGATCCGCCTGCTCTTCTTTATTCGCTTTCATTGCCTGCTGCAGATCAGCATCTATGCCAAACGCCCCCGAATTTTCTGACTGACGGATCTGGATCAGCTGATCCCGCTCATCATAGGTATATTCCACCTCATTTCCCAGTGGATCCGTGATCTTAGACAGCTGTCCGGTCAGCGTATAGCAATACTCTGTTCGGTTTCCTGCGGCATCTGTCATAGATGTCACATTGCCCACAGCATCATAAGTATAACTCCTGATCTCTCCTTGATCTCCTTCTATCTGCGTTATGTGATCCAAACTATCATAACTATAAGTCAAAGTGTTGCCCAGCGGATCCGTATAGGTTTTGATATTTCCGTTCCCATCATAAGTATAGGTTTCCCTTGTCCCATCCGGAAATTCTTTCCGGATCAGCTGCCCCCCAGGCTCATAAGTATAATTGATCTTCCTTCCTGCTTCATCGGTAATACCGGTCAGTCTGCCCAACGGACTGTACGTATATTCCCGCTTCTCTCCCAACGGATCGATCTCCCGGATCAGCTGCCCTGCCGCATTATATTCTGCATATACAGTATTCCCCAGCGCATCGGTGATACTGCTTATCTGCCCCTCCTTGGTATATGTATATACAAATTTCATCCCCTCTGGTCCTTCTGCCTGGATCAGCTGCCCTAACGCATCATAGGTAAAATGGGTCTTATTTCCTTCTTCATCCGTGATACCAATCCGCTTCCCATTCGCATCATAGGTATATCGGATTACATCCCCATTGGCATTTTTGATCCTTCCCAAACGATTCGATTCATTATAGAAAAAGGTAGTCTTTGCCCCATTCGGCTCCGTGATCCTTGCCAGATTCCACATGGCATCATAAGTCAGCAGCGTTTCCCTTCCCAGCTGATCAATGACCTTGGATGGGCGGTTTAAAACATTATACTCACGTTTGATGGTACTGCCGTCAAAATCTCGGATCTGTGTTACTTTATTGCTCTCATTATAAGTATAGCTGCGGATATCTCCTTTGCCATTGATGACCTCTGTAATGTTTCCCTCCGCGTCATAGGCATACTTTGTCACATTCCCATTCCCGTCCACTGTTTCTGTTACCCGGTTCAGTGCATCATAAAGATAGCGGCTGATGTTTCCGACCGCATCCGTCAAGGTATTGATATTGCCGCGGGCGTCATAACCCAGCCTGATCCTGCTTCCATCCGGTTGGATGATGATCTCCGGCTGTCCTTGTTTTTTATAAGTGACTGCATAACGGTTCCCCAGTGCATCTATTGTTTCTGTTAAATCCCCTGCATCATCATATGTATTTTTAACCTTACATTCTCCATTTACAGCAAGATAGACCGGCTGGTTATTGTCATCATACTTAAGCTCTGTCTTGACCCCCAGTGGATCGATGATCCTGGTCAGGTTCCCTTTGGGATCATAACCATACTGGGTCCGGTTCCCCAGCTTATCCACCACCAGCGTCTTTTGATTTAACTTGTTATACTCAAACCGTTCTTCCCCATCACCATAAACATGTTTAACATCACGGAACTTCTCATCATGGACATAGGTCACTTTACTGCCATTTCGCTCAGTCAAAGTTACGGAGCGGTTCTCATCATCGTATTCATAAGACATGCTCCCGCCATCCGGGAACTTCTGATGGACCGTCCTTAACTGCTCATCGTAGACATTCTCCACCGTAACGGTACCAGTTCCCTTTTGGTGTACATACCCCGATCAGCTTTGCCCCCTGCATCTGATAGGTCACAGTCCTGCCGCTGTGATCCATCACTTGGTACAGATAACCTTCCTCCGTATACGTAAATATGAATGTCTCCCCTGTCGTCCGCTCTACCTTCGACAGGTATCTGGCCTGCCTCATTTCTGTATAATGCAAAATCGTCACTGCACCGCTCGGTTCTTCCTGACGGAGATGATATCCTGCGGCATCAAAATAATATACCGTCTGATCAGCCGTTTGGTAGCGGTATCCCTGATCTGTTTCTTCCAGGCTCCCATTGCTATGATATAACGATGCATAGACCCCGGTTGAGGTCTTTAAGAACCGTTCCTCTTTCCCCTCTTCTAAGCTCAGTACCTTTTCATCCCCATCCTCTGCAAGCCTCACTTCATAATTATGGTTCCAGCCATCCCCAAGGCTTCCGCTCCGCTTATTGATGGCATTATAAAAACGCCGGAAGATAAACGGGGTGCTTCCCCCTATCTGCAGATCAGTCCTGTCATAAATGAAGTTTCCGGTGCTTAGATTTACCGGATCCAGAGAAAACATCATACTGATTCTTTCTGCACCCTTCAGGTTATCCTTTATCTGCTCTATCACCTGCCTGGTATCATCCAGATCTTTATTCCACTGCTTACTGGCCGGCTCAAATGCCAGCATAAAGTCTTCATAGTTTACCGCCAACGAAGTTTTCCCCAGAAACCCCTCCATCCTTGCCAGCACCTGCGTGATCGTTTTGATCTGTGTCTTGACGGAATCAGTTTCTGCAGCATATCTTTTATCCTGTCTGCTGATCAGTTCCACTCTGGTCTTACAACTCGACAGCTTGCCGGTTAATTCCGAAAAGTTAATATCTCCTGCTGCCGATATAAAGTTTCTGGCAGCACTTTCCACTGCTCCGGTGGAAGCTTCGGCCGGCACCTGGGCAGCAGCATTGATCGCTTGGTACGCAGTATCCTTGATACCCTCCAAATGTTCTTCGCACTCTTTCATGACATCTTTCAGATCATCACAGATATCCTTAATTTTTGATTTATGAAACACTCTATCCATTTTGGGGTTTTCTCCTTAGCATCTTTTTTCTGGTTTGAATAAATCTTTTTCCGGTTTTATTCAGTACCTTTTAGTATCAGTTCTTTCAAATAAAACCCTCCTCCTAAAAATATCTCGTGGTCTGGGTTCTCTAGGAGCTTGGAACAAACTTATTAAATATTTTTCTACATTTTATTTCTTAATATTACATTTTTTCTTAATAATAACAACACTGGAATCATTTGTAAACAAAAAATGAATAATTTCCCATATGTTCATTTTTACCCAAAGAAAATACAATCTTTCAATTCCACCCCTAAAACCTGCGACGAGCTGGACCTTGCCCAAGTGGGATTCAGAACCATAGCATGAGTTGCTACATCTTCTTAGATAAAAACCAGATAAATTTCCGGTCAAATTTTGCTTCCGAAGCAAAATTTGAATTCGTCTGAAGCGCGTATTCATCAAGAATACGGGCTGAATACGAATGATACCGGAAATTTATCTGGTTTTTATCTTAGAAGATGTCAACGAAATGCTCTGGTTCTGAATCCCACTTGGGCAAGGTCCAGCTCCCCCCATACATAAGGAAAAACCTCCCCCTCTCAACATCTTTTAATCTTTTAATCCTTTTAATCTTTCAATCCCTCATTTCAAACATATCTTCCCATCCTTCAACTCAATCACCCCTTCTTTCAAAAGCCTCCCCACAGCCCTCTTAAAAGCACTCTTACTCAACCCAAACTCCTCTTTAATCCGCCCCGGATCCGCCTTATCATCAAACGGCAATTCCCCCTCCAAAGCCTGTATCTTCGCCAAAACCACCTTAGCATCCTCCCCAATCTGATCTCTTACCTTCTGCCGCGCACTTAAATTAACCTTCCCATCCTCACGAACACTGGTAACCCGCAGCGAAAGCACATCCCCCACACGATAACGCCCCTGCGCCTCCTGCTTCGGAATCAACCCTGAATATTCATTATCCACTGCCACAAACACCCCAAACCGCTCACTGATCTCATAGACCATCCCCGTCACCTGATCCCCAACAATATACGGCGAATTAGTCTTTAAATAATGATACACCTTCATCGTAGCACAAAGCCTGCTGCTCTTATCCACATAAAGCGCAGCCAGACACTCATCCCCTACTTTTAACTCTTTCGTCTGTTCACGAAACGGAAGCAGCAGATCCTTCTCTAATCCCCAGTCCAAAAACGCACCGATTTTTCCGGTTTCTACCACTTTCAGCATAGCCACCTTCCCCAAAGTCACACAAGGTTCTGCCACGGTTGCAATCATACGGTCAGAAGAATCCTTATAAATAAAGACTTCTATCTCATCACCGATCTGCGTATCCCCGGATACATGCTTTTTAGGGAGGAGTACCCTTTCCTCTTCGCCGGCATCCAGCCGCTCTCCAACATATACGCCAAAATCCACTTTTTTTACTACTTTCAGAACCTGTCTTATTCCTAATTTAATCATGATTTCTCCTTTTACCTAATGACTGACCAACTATCGACTAACCAGCTCTAATACCCCGCCTCTGAACTAAGCTATACTTTATTGAAACGCTACAACTGCATATGGTAAATTTTCTTCATTGGCAAGTGTTACTGTATAAATGCCCTCTTTGCAGCTTACCAGTGGTGTGATCACACTTCCAAGGACGGCTTGATTCTTATACTCTACCCGCAGTTGATGAATCTCAAAGTCCGCCGGAATGTATTCGATGGCCATCTGGATATACTGACCGTTGTTGACATGGTGGTATACGTCAAGATGATGCCGCATCACCGTGAAAGACTCCTTCTTGGTACTTTCCTGAGGAATAACAATCTTTCTTGGAGCGTATTCCATATTCAGCTTTTCTTCCATGCCATATCTATCTACATCCTGAGGATCGATGCGTACCGGAGAGCCGGTCACGGAATTCAGGTAGACCCATATGGAATTTGCGTATGCAATTATTTCACCGACTTTCGTTTGCAGAACAAAATTCCGGTAGCCATAAAATCCTTTGAAGTCATAGGGCCAAGTGGAAATTGTTACCTCTTCCCCCATGACCGGACGGCGCTTTATGTTGATCTGCCAGGCAGACAGCATCCAGGCTCTTTGTCTTTTTTCCAGAGTTTCGATGCCCAGATCCAGCATTTGTGAATGAAAATTACTACAATCCTGAAAATAGTTAATAATACTATTAATGGTTAGTTTCCTGTCTTCTCCGAGTTCACTAAAACGGATACGGCTGTCAAATGAATAACTCATGTAAATACCCCACTTTATTACCTGTTTCATCTTGTTTTACTATATAGCAAAAATGGCCTCAGATTTTCACCTGAGACCAAGCAGCTGGGCTACAAGGATTCGAACCTTGAAATGACGGAGTCAGAGTCCGTTGCCTTACCATTTGGCGATAGCCCAATTTAACGACAATGTGTATTATACATGATATAAATTGAAATTTCAAGTACTTTTTTAATTTTAATTTACTTTATAATTTTACAATGATATAATATCCCCAATATGGTTTTTTCATACAATAAATTTTATCCAAAGAAAAGGAGATTTATAATATGCGCGCATTAAATCTGACTCTGCTGACCGATCTTTATGAACTGACGATGATGCAGGGTTACTTTAAGAATCCCACCGATCAGGTTGTTGTGTTTGATGCTTTTTATCGGAAGAATCCGTGTGACGGCGGCTATGCGATCATGGCAGGGTTGGAGCAGGTGATTGAATATATACGGGATTTGCATTTTGCCCCTGATGATATTGAATATTTGAAAAGTCTGGATATTTTTGAATGGGATTTCCTGGAGTATTTACGGGGATTTCATTTTACGGGTGATATTTATGCTATTCCGGAGGGGACGGTGATGTTTCCGCGGGAACCTTTTTTAAAGGTGATCGCACCTGTGATGGAGGCACAGCTGGTGGAAACAGCAGTGTTAAATATTATTAATCACCAGAGTTTGATCGCTACCAAAGCGGCCAGAGTAGTATATGCAGCTCAGGGCGATGGTGTACTGGAATTTGGGCTGCGCCGGGCACAAGGACCTGATGCGGGTATTTATGGAGCGAGAGCGGCGATTATCGCGGGATGTACCGGGACTTCGAATATGCTGACGGGGAAGATGTTTGATGTTCCTGTTCGGGGGACTCATGCCCATAGCTGGATCATGAGCTTTCCAGATGAATACACTGCTTTTAAGACATATGCAAAATTGTATCCGAATGCCTGTATTCTTCTGGTGGATACTTATGATGTCCTCAAGACGGGAGTGCCCAATGCAATTCGGGTATTTCAGGAGATGCGGGAAGAATATCCTGATTTTAAGGGTTATGGTATTCGGATTGACAGCGGAGACTTGGCATATCTGTCTAAGAAAGCATATAACATGTTGGCGAAGGCGGGATTTGGTGATGCTGTCATATCAGCATCCAGTGATCTGGATGAATACCTGATTGACAGTTTGAAGGCTCAGGGAGCAAAGATTAATTCCTGGGGTGTAGGGACTAATATGATAACCTCCAAAGACTGTCCGGCTTTTGGCGGTGTTTATAAGTTAGCAGCGATCAAGGATAAAGAGGATAAGGATTTCCTGCCCAAGATCAAACTATCGGAAAATACGGAAAAGGTGACCAATCCGGGAAATAAAATCATTTATCGGATTTATGATAAAAAAAATGGGAAAATCCGGGCTGACTTGATTTGCCTGGCTGATGAGACCTTTGATGAGACTAAGGATATGATAATTTTTGATCCGATTGAGACATGGAAGAAAACCAAGATCAGGGGCGGTACCTATTCTTTAAGGGAATTGCAGGTTCCTATTTTCCAAAAAGGCGAGTGTGTTTATACCTCCCCTTCCGTTATGGAAATGCAAAAAATCTGCAAGCGTGAGCAGGAAACGCTGTGGGATGAAACAAAGCGTCTGGTCAATCCTCATGAAGTATATGTGGATTTGTCCCACAAACTTTTTAAAATCAAAACAGAGTTACTGGAAGACCTTGGAACCGAGGCTCTTAAGTACAAATAAAGAGAAACTTACATCGGGTAAACTTTTATGCATAATCCCCTTTTTACCGTCATAGTTTGTATATGAACCATATACAAATATACGTTAAAAGGGGGATTTATGATTTCCTATACAGATTTAATTAACCGGGCATGCCCACTTACGGCGGATTACATCCCGCCAGACTTAATTCCCTGCGATTTTCCTTTCCTCGCCTCCTGGGATGATCAAAAAAGGCTTCTGCGGAAGGAAGCGGCCTTGATGGCCAAACAGCTTTTTCATTATAGTAAACAATGCGGCCTGGAACTCTATGGTATTTCCGGCTACCGTTCTTATGCCCGCCAGGACGAAATCTACCAGCAGCGTCTGTTAGAAGCCGGCCCGGAACATGTGGCCGATTATATCGCCCTGCCAGGCACTAGTGAACATCAAAGCGGCCTTGCCCTGGATGTTTCCTGCCCTGAGGCAGACTTTGATTTGATTGATGAATTCGCTGCCACCAAAGAAGGGCAATGGCTTGTGAACAATGCTCCGCTCTTTGGCTTTATCCTGCGCTATCCAAAAGACAAGACAAAAATAACCGGATATGCCTGGGAACCCTGGCATATCCGGTATGTTACCAAACCTCTTGCATTGTATCTTTCGTTAACCCACCTGACACTAGAGGAATTCTATGAGATGTAATTATCCTTCCATCTGCTTTCCTAAAAATCCTGCTGCTACCTGAGCTAACTTCACATCTGCCTCACCTACGGCAGTTTTACTTCCAACAAGGATAACTGCACCAATGGCATCTCCGGCACTGATAATCGGCTGAATGATCACGGACGCTTCCACCGGCTGTCCTGATTCTACCAGCTTCATTGGATGCTTGTCTGATTCATCAATCTGTTTCAATTCGCGATCAGCAATAATCTTTTCCAGCTCTTTGCTAAGTCCTCTTCCCAAATAATCCTTCTGCTCCTGGCCACAAGCAGATACAATCTGATCATGATCGGATATACATACCAGGTGTCCGGTTGTCTGTGCAATAGATTCTGCAAGCTCTTTGGCATATTTGCTCAACTCTCCGATAGGAGAATACTTCTTCAAAACAATTTCGCCTTCTCTGCCGGTAAAAATCTCCATTGGCTCACCTTCACGAATTCGAAGTGTTCTGCGAATTTCTTTTGGTACCACCACTCGCCCTAAATCATCAATTCTGCGAACAATTCCTGTTGCCTTCATAAAATTCCTCCATTTACATTTTGTCTTATTATTCATGCAAACCCTTTTAATCAGGGACTACTATCATGAACGTTACTGTGCATAAACCTTGTATGTATTATTTGTAAAATATAGTGATTTATACCTACAACATACCATACTTTTCAAAATTTCCTTATTTATCATTATAATACTTGAGTCGACAAAATACAACATAAAAAAGTGCTAAATTTTTGATAAATTTCTGGAAATGTCTACAAATGTAAAATTTATTACCGAATAAGCAGATAAAGCAATCAAACTTAGCTCAAAGGGAGTTTTTGACTTACACTGAACTTTAGTTGAATCAATCTAGTGTAACCAACATATAGTTAATTAATGTTGGTTACACTAGGGACTTAGCAGATCTTATGCCGCCGCCTGCAGAAGCGGGGGATTAGATCTGCTAAGTGATCGGATAAATGAGGAGTGCCCCGGAAGCAATCAACCCCCGAGGCAATTATTATGAAAAAATTTAATATGTGTAATTACTTATTTATAATAAAGCAAATCTCTCTATAAACTATATATACTGTATCAATATTTTGTGAATTTTTTGTGAACAAGCAGTAAAGTTATTGTTAATTTACACAATTATGACCTGATTTTCCCATTTTTTTTGTTTAATATATCCTTTTTTACTTTGTTTCTATTTCATTTCTGCTCAAAACAACCCTGCCAGCTTCTCTTTGATAGTCTCCCATGTATTAGAAAACCATTCTCCCAGACTTGCAAAAAAACCATCCACATCTTTTTCACTGATATCAATATCCAGTTCTCCAAGCTTATCGTACAACTCCTTCGCCTGTTCCTTCAATGCATCTACATCCAGATCAAGTTTCGCGATTTTTTCCATTAAATCAGCAATCTTCTGTTTATCTTCTTCAGAAAGGGAAATCTCCATCTTCTGTGCCGTATCATCAATTACCTCTTCGATTTTATCCTCATCCGTAATCTCTTGTGCAACAATAATATCCTTAACCGCACCAATTAATTCTTCTGCTTTGTCCTGATCCTGAATGCTTTCTCCCAGCTGACTGGTAACAACCAGTTCATTTGTTGCCGCTTCCACATTATCCGGCTTTAAAGTTTCACCCGTCATACTGCCGTAAGCCTTGATGGTTCCCACCAAAGCTGCCGTTCCAGAGATGTTAAATGGCCCTGCCACCACTACATCCGCATTCTTCACCCCAGCAGTCGCCAAACTATTCTGGTACATTCCAGTAGTACAGTAAGATATATTCTTAGTCGTCACCTGGATCCCATATCCATCCTCTTTACCAACCACCTTCACCGAAGAAAGCGCCCGTGAACCAATCACCGATGCACTTAAGTATGAATCCAGATACTCATGTTCCTCTGCATTACTGACACTATCCACCTCATAATCGGCCAAATCACCCTCCGTCACCCCCAGCAGTCCCAACACCGTACTTCTTTCATCTGCTTTTAGATCCGCTCCCAGCGCTATATAAGGCTTATTATCAACACTATCTGCCCTAACCGCAGCCGGTGCCCCCGTGCCTAGTAACATAATCCCTGCTAATACTATTGCAATTCTTTTTTTCATCATACCTTTACCCTTCTTTCTTTATACAATGACTAATCAACTCTAATACCCCCTCCTCATATAATATCATATCACATTTACATAGATTTTTTTCTAAAAAATTTAGAAACCCCTCCATAAAACTGTTACTGTTCACTCCGTGACCAGTAACACACTTCGCGATCCACAGAATTTATGGCCATGTAAACTGTAACCTAAAACTTCTTAATTTATTCACGAAAACTTTACATCTTGAACATTCTTTCATAATATTTAGTGTATATACTATATTTATAAAAATAATTAGTCAATTTATTATTTTTGTAAATTTTCTTTTTCATATGTCGATGCAAATCGACTCTCCTTCCTTTAAAAAAAGCCGTTTCTAAACAGAAACGGCTTTTAATATGTTCGAAAGTTCCGCAAATTGAGAAAGTGTCAGCGCTTCCCCCCTCACCATCTCCGACAAGCCACACCGCCGAATCGATTCTAGAATCTCCTCCTTCGTATAACAAAGCTGTGAATCATTCTTCAGCCCATTCACCAACGTCTTCCTCCGCTGATTAAACGATGCCCGGATAATCCGAAACATCAATCGTTCATCCTCCACCCGCACCGGCATCTCCACATGCTTCGTAAGCCGAATCACCGCACTCCCCACCTTCGGCCGGGGCATAAAACAATTAGGCGGCACATTCGCCACAACATAAGGCTTCGCATAATACTGAACCGCCAACGAAAGCGCCCCATACTCCTTAGTCCCCGGCCCCGCCTGCATACGTTCTGCCACTTCCTTCTGAACCATAACCGTAATGGACTCAACCGGCACATCATTCTCAAACAACCCCATAATAATCGGCGTAGTAATATAATACGGAAGATTAGCCACCACCTTCATCGGCCGCCCCCCATTCTTCTCCTCCACCAATTTCCGCAAATCCACCTTCAATATATCCGCATTCAAAACACTCACATTATCATATCCCCCCAAAGTATCCTGCAAAATCGGAATCAAACCACTATCAATCTCCACCGCACAAACCTTCCGCGCCGCATAAGCCAAATACTGCGTCATCGTCCCAATCCCCGGCCCAATCTCAACTACAAAATCCTCCTCCGTAATCTCCGCCGCCGCAATAATCTTATCCAATACATGTGTATCAATCAAAAAATTCTGTCCAAACCTCTTCTGAAAATTAAACCCATACTTCTGCAAAACCTCAATCGTCTCTTTAGGATTCCCCAAATAAGGCCTCTTCTTCTCCATCCTTTACCCCTTTACTCTATCATCATTCAAGCCCACAGCGTGTGCCTAATCTAAATAAAAAATCATATTCGTACCTACTCACCACAAATCAAATCCAGCCACTATAACCTTCGAAAATCTCCTCCCACCCCCCACAACTTCCCGACACCCACAACTTCCCGTCGCCCACAACTTCCCGGTGCCCCAGAAGATGTCACAAAATGTGCCTTGGGCCAGTGTCTTGGGCATATGGCTGCAAAACCATAGCACGAGTTGATTAGTGTCTTATGGGAAAAGAACGAAAATTGTTGGGCGAAATATGCTTCCGAAGCATATTTCGAATTCGTCTGAAGTGCGTATTCATCAGAATACGGACTGAATACGAATGATCCCGACAATTTTCGTTCTTTTCCCATTAGACACTAACAACGAGTGCTCCGGTTTTGCAGCCATATGCCCAAGACACTGGCCCAAGGCACATTTTGTGACATCCCCCCAACACTCCTACACCCCAAAATCCTTCTCATAAAGAATAACATGCCCATCCTCATTAGTCCCCCGCACCGCCAACTTCCGTCCAAACTTCCGCCCCGGCTTCTGCGTATTCCTAATCGCCAGATCCACCATATCCTTCACTCCAGTCACAGCAATGGGCTCTGCCTCTGTCTGCTGCTGCCCAATCAAAGTATACAACGCCAGAACCCCCATCTCATCAATACAGTACCCCATCTCCTTAGCATACTTCTTGGCAAATGCCACCAGTTCATCATTAGTAAACACCGGAATAGAAATAACCGCCTCAAACTTCCCGGCAAATTCCTCCTGCTCCTGCAACAGCTTCCGCATACTGCTTTTCTCATCTTCAATAATCACAACCATACTATCCGTCCGAAATTCCATTGCACGTGAAAGCTTGGCAACCGTCTCCGGACTCATAGCTCCCGCCTTCTCAATCAAAAGAAAACCACCGGAAAGCTTCGCTGCCACCTTAGCCGGATCCTTTTGATTCAGCTTCTCGCCATCTGTACACGCAACCTTAACTGCACGCAATCCCAAATCTTTGCAAATTGCCATAACAATGCTTTCTGCCAACCGGGTCTTTCCAGTTCCCCGCTGCCCCATAACAGCAATGTTACCTCGCTTAGAAGTTTTATCACCGGCAAATCTATATACACCATGCAAGGCATCCAGCAACTGCTGATCCATTCCCGGAATCTTAGCAAAATAAGAAAACACTTTTTTATGCTCATCACTCAATTTATCCGGTCTCAAATCATGTAAAACGCGAATCCGCCTTTCTTCTTCTGTTTCCTCCCGCAGAATCTGCTCCTCAATGGACAACTCCTCTTGTGGCATTTCCACGGATGGCACTTCCTGAGACACCGTAACCTTTTTCATTTCTACTGTATCCCCAGCGCGATCCGCCTCATCTTCACCAGCTTTTATCTGCAGATCGGATTCCGCCTCAGTTTTCACCTGCGCATCCATGTCAACATATTCATCTAACACTACATCTTCCGGTTCCCCTTTTTCACTCTCTTCCAGAATCTGTTTCAATTGATCTTCCAGGCTGATTTCCGCCGGCTCTTTTTCTTCCTCCATAATATCACTTTGGAGAACTTCTTCTTTTTCCCCTGCTGACGGTTCTTCTGCCGGGGAAAGTTCTTCATTCATATACTGATCAACATCAATTTGATCGGCAATTCTTTGGGCAGTCTCTTCAAGAATCTTGGAAATATCGGTATCATCAGTAATGACCTCCTCTTCCTGCAGATTTTCTTCTGCATGAACCTCTTCTTTCACTTCCTCTTTCGGAAGTGATTCTTTGCTGACCGGAGTTGATATCACCACATCAATTGTATTATCCTTTGCCGTATCTGCGGCTCCCAAATCTTCCGGCTCAAGATCTTTAACATCCCCATATTCCTCAATATCTTCCATCTGATCCTCAGAATCTTCCGCCGCATCTTCTTTCTTCCCAAAAGTAAACGCTACTTCATCCTTAACCTTATTGATACCAGAAAGCACATCCTTAAAACCAGTCGCCAGTTTTTCCTGAAGATTTTCCGAACTGCTTCTTGATGGCGCCGCAAAAGCACCCGCGCTGCTCCCCGTTCTATTTTCAATATCTTTAAACACTTGGTCCGATGTAATGGCAGCTTCCAACTCTGCCGTATTAAGTCCTGACATCTGCGGCTTTGCATCCTCGCTATTTACTCGCTGCCCCATGGGTGCTGCCACTTTTTCCGGTGCCGCCGCAGATACCTCCGGCTTTTTAATCGATACAAAGCTGGGTTCATCAAGAAGTTCATGACGGTTATCGTATTTCTTCTGCTGCAATGGAGAAAGAGGGGTGTACTTCATCTTCAGCTCCAACGCTTTTACTACATACTTACCTTCACTAAACCAAAGAATTAAATCATCGCATTCTTCAATACACTTATCCTGCCTTCCGGCACGATCATATAATCTTGCCAGCTCAAAAGACCAGCGTTCGGTATACTCTTGTTTCTTGTACTCTTCCAGAATCGCAATCTGATCTTCCAACGGTGCTCTTCTGGCACGATATATCTTGTACTTCAGAATATACTTAGAATGATCCCCTCTGGCTACCTTCGAATACTCAGTATAGTAATCCACTGCTTCATCAAGATGATCCAGCTTCACACAAACTTCCACCAGCCGGTACAAAATTGATTTTCCTACCGATAAACGATTATAGGCAATGAGTAGGATCTCTTTACTCTCTTCCAGTCTTTTATTGGCTTCATAGATATCGGCAACCATACTTAACGTACGGATACTTTTCACACGCCGCCAGTCAATGGTATCCGCAACCTCTGCGGCCCCTTGAATATCTTGCGTTTCCACAAGACTTTGAATCTGATCCAGTTTAATATTATATTCCGTTTTGTCCAACGCCTTCACCCCTGCTTATTATTACTTCAATCAATGTTTATAACTTTTTTCAGTTTATCATACCGCTATATTGTTGTCAAAGCAAAACACCTCTTGCCATAACATTCTATCAAAAGAATATTTAAGCAAGAGGCCATCCGTTTTACCTTACCTTTACTTTATCCAGCTTCCAGATTTCATTGGCATACTCTTCAATCGTTCTGTCTGATGTGAATTTTCCTGATTTAGCCACATTCAGGATCGCCATCTTAGCCCAGCGCGTTTCGTCACGATATGCTTTTTCCACTTCTTTCTGAGCCCTTACATACGCTTTAAAATCAGCCAGAATAAAGTAAGTATCTGCCCGGTTACTGCTATTGGTATTCAGCAGGGAGTCATAGATGTCGCGGAACATCTCAGTATCATCAGAGAAAGTTCCATTGATCAGGGACATCAGTACCTGGCGGATCTCCTGGTCGGTGTTGAAATAGTACGTCGGATCATACCCTCCGTTATTTTCAAAATTAATAACTTCATCTGCGGAAAGACCAAAGATAAAGGCATTCTCCTCGCCAACCTCTTCAACAATTTCGACGTTGGCTCCATCCATGGTCCCCAGAGTAGGTGCTCCGTTCAACATGAATTTCATATTGCCGGTACCTGACGCTTCCTTGCTGGCCGTCGAAATCTGTTCGGAAACATCAGCCGCAGCAAAAATCATCTCTGCATTGCTGACACGGTAATTTTCAATAAATACTACTTTCAGCTTACCGTTTATGGATGAATCATTATTAACCACATCTGCTACGGAGTTGATCAGTTTGATCGTCAGTTTTGCCCTTCTGTAGCCGGCAGCTGCCTTGGCACCAAAGATGAAGGTTCTGGGGTAGAATTCCATCTCCGGATGCTCCTTGATCTGATTATACAGATACATTACGTGCAGAATATTCATCAGCTGACGTTTGTATTCGTGCAGACGTTTCACTTGTACGTCGAAGATCGATCGGGGATCTACTTCCACACCATTATGCTCCAGAATATATTTTGCCAGACGTACCTTGTTCTGATACTTTATATTCATGAACTCTGTCTGAGCCTTTTCATCATCCGCAAAAAGAGCCAGCTTGTTGATTTTGGACAGATCGGTAAGCCATTCTTTGCCGATATGATCGGTTACCCAATCGGCCAGCATCGGATTGCCGTGAAGCAGGAATCTTCTCTGGGTAATACCGTTTGTTTTGTTGTTGAATTTGTCCGGCATCATTTCATAGAAATCTTTTAATTCCTGTTTCTTAAGTATTTCGGTATGCAGTCTTGCCACACCGTTAACAGAATGTCCGCCAACGATAGCCAGATGAGCCATCTTAACCTGACCATCGTAGATAATTGCCATTTTCTTTATCTTTTCCTGATTGCCCGGATATTTTGCCTGGATTGTCTCGATAAATCTGCGGTTAATCTCTTCCACGATCTGATAAATTCGCGGAAGCAGTCTTGAAAACAATTCAATCGGCCATTTTTCCAGAGCTTCTGACATAATAGTATGGTTGGTGTATGCGCATGTTTTAGTGGTAACTTCCCATGCTTCATCCCATTCCAGGCCTTCTTCATCCATTAAAATACGCATCAGTTCAGCAACTGTTACCGTTGGATGGGTATCGTTCATCTGGAAGGCAACCTTTTCATATAGCTTTTTGATGTCATCGTGTGCCTTTTTATATTTGTCAAGAGCAGCCTGAATACTGGCAGATACAAAGAAGTACTGCTGTTTGAGACGCAGTTCCTTACCGGCATAATGATTGTCGTTAGGATACAATACCTCAACGATATTTCTCGCCAGATTTTCCTGCTCTACTGCCTTACGATAATCTCCTTTGTCAAAGGAATCCAACTGAAAATTATTAATGGCCTGAGCATCCCAGATGCGAAGGGTATTTACCACATCGTTGTCATAGCCCACGATCGGCATATCATATGGAATTGCCATAACACTCTGATAGCCGGTCTGGACGAATTCGTTACGATTGCTTACTTCGTTATACTGTACCTTTACATAACCGCCGAATTTTACTTCTTTGGCGTACTCTGACCGGCGCAGTTCAAAGGGGTTACCGTCCTTCAGCCAGTTATCCGGTACCTCAATCTGGTATCCGTCCTTAATCTCCTGTTTAAACATTCCATACTGATAACGGATGCCGCAGCCATATGCGCTGTAGTTAAGAGTGGCAAGGGAATCCAGAAAACATGCTGCCAGACGTCCAAGTCCGCCGTTGCCAAGAGCTGCATCCGGTTCTTCGTCTTCAATTGCATTAATGTCAAAGCCAAGTTCGTCCAGAGCTTCTTTGACTTCTTTATATGCGGTTAAGTTGATCAGATTGTTACCCAGAGCTCTTCCCATCAGGAACTCCATAGACATATAATATACGGTTTTTGGGTCTTCTTTCTTGAATGTTTCTTGTGTCTTTAACCAGTTGTCTATAATTACATCTTTTACAGCATAGGATACTGCCTGAAATACCTGCTGGGGAGTCGCTTCATCGATTGTTTTTCTGTACAGGGTCTTCACATTGTCTTTTACATTTTTTTTGAATGCTTCTTTCTTAAATTGCTTATTTAACATATTAATCCTCCTGAATGTTTTCGGATACGTATTAGAATGATCGGATACTTCGCGGGAGACACCTTCTGCAAGGTTATATTCTGTCAACCGCAAGGGTCACTTTCTCAGAGTTAATATTCCACTCCTTCTCATAGCCTTGTGTTTCATTATAAATTACCTCTTCAGCCAGAACTTCGGATTGAATCTCTGATTCGTGTACTCTCATAATGCCTTCGATAATCTGATTTCCCGTCATATACACTTTGATTTTATCCACCACCTCAAATCCGGCTTCTTTTCGCATCGTTTGAATTTTGCTGACGATCTCGCGAACGAATCCTTCTTCAAGCAGTTGGGGGGTAAGATTTGTATCCAGCACGACGGTGATCGAATTATCCGATTCTGTTACGTATCCCTCCATCTGCGCTGTGTCGATAAGCAAATCTTCCTCTGATAAAATAATTTCTTCTCTTGCGATGTCAAGCTTTAGCCGGCCGTTTTTCCGGACTTCTGCCATAGCTTCGTTGCCATTCAATTGGCTTAATGCCTCACGAATGCCATTTAATAATTTTCCATATTTGGGGCCCACAGTCTTTAACTGAGGTTTAAAAGTATATGTGATAAAATCAGCAACCGTCTCCTTAAACACCACTTCTTTCACATTCAATTCCTCTTCAATGATTTTTTTATAAAAATCCGAAAGAGTAAAATCCGCTTTTACATACATGTGTCCAATTGGCTGGCGGTTCTTGATATTTGCAGTATTACGGCATGCTCTTCCCATAACAACTACTTCCAGCAGGCGTGCCATATTGTCTTCCAGTTCTTTGTTGATCCAGGCTTCTTTTGCCGTTGGATAATCACATAGATGAATGCTTTCCGGCGCCTCTTTATCAACACTTCTGACCATATTCTGATAGATATCTTCGGTCATAAACGGAATCATCGGTGCGGCCAGCTTACATACCGTTACCAACGCTGTATATAATGCCATATATGCATTGATTTTATCCTGCGGCATTTCTTTTGCCCAAAAACGTTCACGGCTTCTTCTGACATACCAATTGCTCATTTCGTCAACAAATTCCTGCAGGGCACGGGCACTTTCCGGAATCCGGTAGTGCTCCATATGATCATCCACGGTCTTAACCAGGGTATTGAGCTTGGATAACAGCCATTTATCCATAACTGAAAGCTGATCATACGCAAGCTGATACTGGGTTGGGTCAAACTGGTCGATTTCAGCGTATAGGATAAAGAATGCATAAGTATTCCATAAGGTTCCCATGAATTTACGCTGACCTTCCGTTACGGCCTTGCCATGGAAGCGGTTGGGCAGCCATGGGGCACTGTTTACGTAGAAATACCAGCGGATCGCATCGGCTCCGTATTGTTCCAGGGCATCAAACGGGTCTACTGCGTTTCCTTTGGATTTACTCATCTTCTGACCATTTTCGTCCTGCACATGCCCCAGTACAAGAACATTTTCATAAGGCGCTTTGTTAAAGATCAAAGTAGAAATTGCCAACAGGGAATAGAACCATCCTCTGGTCTGGTCAACCGCCTCGGAGATAAACTGAGCCGGAAACTGTGACTCAAAAAGCTCTTTATTCTCAAATGGATAATGGTGCTGGGCAAATGGCATCGCTCCGGAATCAAACCAACAGTCAATTACTTCCGGCACACGGTGCATCTCTTTGCCGCACTTTTCACACTTAATGGTTACTTCATCGATAAATGGGCGGTGGAGTTCGATATCGTCAGGACAATTATCCGACATTTTCTTTAACTCTTCCCGGCTGCCGACAGATTGCATATGACCGCACTCACATTCCCATACATTCAGCGGTGTTCCCCAGTAACGGTTACGGCTGATACTCCAGTCCTGAACATTCTCCAGCCAATCGCCGAAGCGGCCTTTGCCGATGCTGGCCGGAATCCAGTTGATGGTGTTGTTGTTGCGGATCAAGTCTTCTTTCACTGCCGTCATCTTAATGAACCAGGATTCTCTGGCATAATAGATCAGCGGTGTATCACAACGCCAGCAATGGGGATAGCTGTGTTCAAAGTTGGGAGCATCAAAAAGTAACGCTCTCTTTTTCAGATCCACAAGAATCTCTTTATCTGCATCTTTACAAAATGTGCCGGCCCACGGTGTCTCTTCGGTCATCTCACCCTTTTCATTGACCATCTGCAGGAACGGCAGATCATATGCTTTCCCGACCTTGTTATCATCCTCACCGAATGCCGGTGCTATGTGTACCACACCGGTACCATCGTTCAGGGTTACAAAGGTATCGCAGACAACAAAGTATCCTTTTTTATCTACTTTCTGAAATGGAAATAAAGGTTCATATTCTTTGTACTCCAGGTCTTTTCCGATATACCGTTCCTGAACCTGTGCGCCTTCTCCAAGCACCTTTTCAACCAATGCTTCAGCCATGTAGTAAGTCATACCATCTGCTGCCTTCACTTTGACATAGGTTTCGTCAGGGTTTACACAAAGCCCCACATTGGACGGCAAGGTCCACGGAGTTGTGGTCCATGCCAGTATATAGGCATCTTCATCTTTGACTTTAAAACGAACGATTGCTGAACGTTCTTTGACATCTTTGTAGCCCTGGGCAACCTCATGGCTGGACAGCGGCGTTCCGCACCGCGGACAGTATGGTACAATTTTATGACCTTTATATAAAAGTCCTTTATCCCAGATTGTTTTTAATGCCCACCACTCAGATTCAATAAAATTATCATGATAGGTAACATAAGGGTTATCCATATCCGCCCAGAAGCCAACTGTACCGGAGAAATCTTCCCACATACCTTTATACTTCCAGACACTTTCCTTACAGTGTTTAAGAAACGGTTCCAGGCCGTACTCTTCAATCTGCTCTTTTCCATCCAGCCCCAGCAGCTTTTCTACTTCCAGCTCCACCGGCAGGCCATGTGTATCCCATCCGGCTTTACGGGGGACCATTTTCCCTTTCATAGTGTGATACCGGGGAATCATATCTTTGATCACACGAGTCAGCACGTGGCCGATGTGGGGTTTTCCATTTGCCGTAGGCGGTCCGTCATAGAAAGTATATGTTTCACCTTCCTTATTATTTTCCAAACTTTTCCAGAAAATATTATTTTCTTTCCAAAACTTTTCGATTTTCTTTTCGCGGTCAACAAATTTTAAATCTGTCGATACTTTTTGATACATAATTTTTCCTCCATAATTTTATGAAAATATAAAAAAACTCCCATCCCTGTAAAAGGACGAAAGTCATAGATCCGCAACCACCTTATTACAACATACTGGTACATCTTCTTCGAATGTACTGCTATACGCGTTCCCGATAACGTGGGAAATCCGGCATCTCTTACTCTGGTAATCATTTCAGATCTGCGGTTCGGGAGTGATTTTCTTTTGCATCTTCTGATACCGGGCTTACACCACCCCCGGCTCGCTACAATCTCTGGTGCAACTTACTGTCTCCGTCTTAACCTTTTCCTAATTTATCATTATACTTATATTATAGACAGATTGTCAATACCTATGAGTCGAAATTTACTATTCTTAGGCTATTGGGGGATAGTATCTTAGCTAACGGACGCGGCCAAAGGGCATGGGATTACTTCCGTAAACGCGGCAACGCTCTGGCGGACTAACTGCTAACTACGACTAAAACGCTCCGGAGAGCCGTCGCGCTTAAGTC
>Ga0153940_1000222_pt1 | contig 33622 bp, 29 predicted proteins | sample TSNJ024MetaG_FD_104736 | JGI IMG/M metagenome (GOLD analysis project Ga0153940, IMG submission 104736) | Attine ant fungus gardens microbial communities from New Jersey, USA - TSNJ024 MetaG | ecosystem: Host-associated > Fungi > Mycelium > Unclassified | place: USA: New Jersey, Brendan T. Byrne... | reverse complement strand
GACGTCCTCCGCCAGTGTCCGTCCCAGCGCATCGGCGGCTGGTATGATCTCGGTTCGCCGCGCTGCCGGTGTAAACTCACTCAACAACAGCTCGACCGCTTCGCTTAGCGAACAGTGTTCGGCGAAGCGGGTTGTTTTCACTATTTCTCTTTCTTTTTCTTTTACCATATCCATACCTGCGCTTCCTCGCCCCTTCTAAGCGTTTCCTGATTCGACGGGAGTATGATAAAACCATCCGCGCGCCGCATAGCCGACACATAACCTGATTTCGCGGCGAGGGGTATTGCCGCGCCGTCCCGCAGGCGCATCGGCGTAAACTCGTCGGGGCCGGTCCGCCCCGCGACGTCGTCGCCGAGCGGGAGATTGAGAAAGCGTCCCACATTATCATTTTCCGCGCCCAGCATCCGCAAAAGCACGGGCAACACGACGAAAACACACGCGGCCAGGCAGGACAGCGGGTGTCCGGGCAATCCGAATATGACCTTGCGCTCCTTCTCCGAAGCGCCGATCAAGGTTGGTTTTCCCGGGATCATATTGATACCGCGAACCAGTAAGCCGGGCGGAGGAAGAGATTCCATAATCCGCGAACAGTGATCTCTTACGCCGACGGATGAGCCTCCGCTCAAGATGAGTGCGTCGCACTCCTCCAACGCGCGTCTTACGCGTGACTCCATTGTATCGTAACAATCGGGAACAATGCCGTATGAATGAGAAGAAAAACCGTATCGCTTGAGCAGCGCGATCAGCATGGACATGTTTGCGTCTCTGATGTAACCGGCGGGGACGTGTGTCGCGGCGGCGGGGAGAATTTCATCCCCTGTCGAGAGTATACCGATCTTGATATCGACGGCGTCAACCGCGCTGACTCCCATCGCCGACAGAAGCCCTGAGACGGCGCAATCGATCAATTCTCCGCGCGCGAGCAGCGCGTCTCCCCCCGCGACGTCTTCTCCCTTGAAGAGCAGGTTCTCACCGCGCTGCACGGCTTTGCGAATTTCTATCCAATCGCCCGCCCGAGCAGTGTCTTCGATCATAACAACCGCGTCCGCGCCCTCTGGCATCATCGCGCCTGTGGGTATCGCCGCGAGCTCTTCGCGGCCGAGCTCGAAGCGCGGATCTTCCCCCATGGCAATCTCGCCCGCTAGGCGCAAAAAAACCGGCGCTCCCGCCGAAGCGCCAGTTGTGTCGTCATGCCGAAGAGCATAGCCGTCCCGCAAGCTTCTGGTAAAAGCGGGGTGTGCCTCCGTGGACAGAACGCGTGAAAGAGACCTCATCATCGCGGCTTCCTCAACCGGGACTTTTTTTCCACGGACAAGCCACGGGAACGAGAGCGCTTCCGCGACATGCGATACGCACTCCGCAATAGGCCGAACCTCTTGTACAAAACCTGCCATAGTATAAAAACACTCCTATTGTATAGGCGTCACAGATACGGGATATCCTTTTTTCTCCAGCTCCGCCGCCAGTTGTTCGGCTTTTTCCCTCGTATCCCCGGCATTCACGCGAACTCGATAGAATTTCGAGCCTGAAGAAGTGTTCGTCGTGCTGACCGAGGTTGTGTAGCCGTCTTTTTTCGCCTGCGCGGAGAGAGTTTTTGCCCCCTCTTCCTTGGTGAACGCGCCTATTTGTACCGCCCACTTCGTCTGTGCGGGCACGGGCGTGGCGGCAGCCGCCTTTGACTTGTCGGCAGTCTGTGTTACGGCCGGCTTTGCCGGCGCGGCCGCCGTCTGTTTCGCGGCGGGCTTTACAGTCTGCCGATTTACTTCGGCGGGTTTTGCCGCGGTTTTAGCAGGCTGATTGGCGGGATCAACAGGACCCGCCAGCACAACCTTTTGTTGTGTCTGAGGCTTGGTATCCGCGGGCTTAGGCGGTTCTACCGCGTAAGCGGCATCGCCTGGTTTTTCGGCGACGCCTTCTTCGGGCTCGGGATTTGCCGTCCAAGCGCTCCCGGATCCCGCCACCACCTCGACTCCGCCGCGGTCGGGCGGGGTCAGGAAAAAAAGCTTAATGCCGACAAAGAGCAGACCGACAGCGATCAACGCCGCAATGGGCAGAACAATTTGCCCAAACGCCAGCATCGGTCTTTTTTCTTTGTAAGTTCTCGATCTTCTGCCGCCAGAAGTCATCTCTTGCACCCCCTTGTCACTTTGTCGGATCTGATTACAGCCCCAACGCGCGCAGTTCTTTTCTCATTTCCTCCCGCGTGTCTTCAGGGTCGGCTTCGCCTATCAGGTTTTTGGCGGACTTGCCTTCCGCCGCCCGGATCGCCGTGCTCACAGTCGCCCAGGCGAGTGTGTATTCAAGCTCGGCTTCTTTAATGCTGACGCCCTGCAACACGCCCCTGGAGACGCTCTTACACGCTTTAGCGAGCAGGGCATATTTTGATTTCAGCTCCGCGGCCCCCGCAAACGGCGCGCCCTGCCACGCGGTTCCGGGCTTGGGGACGAAGGGCGCGACCGTGATCGTCAGGCCCAGTTCCGTCTCGCGTCTGATTCTCTCGCAAAGAGCCGCTATCGCCAGAACATGTTCTTCGCTTTCCCCCGGAAGGCCGATCATAAAATAGAGCTTTGCTTTTCTGACGCCTTCCGATTTTGCGGCGCTCAGCGCCTCGAGAATCGTATCGTTGCTAAAACTCTTTCCGCAGCTTGCCCTAAGCTCGTCGTCGCCCGTCTCGGGCGCGATGGTAATGCTGTGACGCCCGCCCCTGACCATTGCCCTGATGATATCCTGTGTGAGAAAATCGACTCTCAGCGACGCGAACGATACGCCCTTATCCATTGACTCGAGCTCTCCGAGCAGATCGCGAAGCCCGCGATAATCGCTGGCCTCGGGCGTGATCAAGCCGACCTGTTCGAATCGCGTCCGCGCTGCGGCACGGCGAATGTCCGATATCACCGACTCTACGCCGCGTTGCCGAAAGGGAGAAAAACATGACGGCAGCGTACAATATCGGCATCCCAGCCTGCAACCCCTCTGCAGCTCGACCAGGAGAGTGTTTCCAAACGCCGTTTTTTTTGTGATCCAGTTCCCGTAACCGTAGGCTCGGGAAATATCCTCCTCCTTGTTGACCGCGCGGGGCGGCAGGCCGTGTCCCGATTCAAGATGAATCTGAGGAACCAGGATCGAAGGGTGTTCCGCCAAGCGGCGCAGCGTGTCGCGCCGAGAAACCCCATTCCGAAGCGCCTCCGCCAAGAACGGCAGAAGCGGCAGGCCGTCTCCCAGCAAAATAAAATCACAGACGCCCGTCAGAATCAAAGGGTTGATGTACGTTACCGCGCCTCCCGCGCCCACGAGCGGAGAGCCCTCTCCGCGGTCGGTGCGCAGCGGCGACACCCCGCCCTCCGAAAGCCATTTCACCAGGACAGGCAGACTGCCTTCGTAAGAAACGCTCGCCAAAATCAGCGAAAAACGCTCGAAGAGAGTATCCCTGTCCACCGACCTGTACGGGATTGGCGTGTTGAAAAAACGCTCGACTGCAATCCCTTGTTCGCGCAGGCCACGAAATATATAGTGATAGCCAAGGTTCGCCATTCCCACGGAGTAGTCGTCCGGGAAAAAAAGCGCGGAAGGCAAATCTCCTCCGCCCGGAATATCAACTGTGGCGCTCTCGTGTCTCCTGTAAGCCTCCCAGCTTTCCCAACGCGTAGTTCGTGCTCTCAATATTTAAAACTCCGGACGATATTCCGCGTTATTTTTTCTTTCGGTAGATAGCGGGCGCGTCCAGTTGGTGCGCCGGTACGCCGCTTGTGCGGAACAGGTCTTCCTGGTCACCGGCGACCCGGACGTTCGACTCTCCCAGCTCGGGGCGCGTCTTCACCGAAAGCAGGCGCGTCGCGGTCCCGAGCGCCGCGGGGGACGCGCTCTTAAGCGCCTGCGCGACGGGCGCGGACACCTTCGCGGCCGCCGTGGTAAGCAGTGTTGCTGTTTTCGGTGGTTCCGCCAGGCTGATCGCATGATCAAAACCCGTGGCAATGACCGTTATCTTCACGGAATCCTCCAAATCAGGGTCAAACACATGTCCCCAGATGACTTGAGCGTCTTCGTCGCACGCGCTGTTGATGATGTTTGCCGCCTCGCTGACCTCGTGGATGCTGACGTTCGCTCCGGCGGATATATTGAACAGCACACCCTTCGCGCCGATCATCGGCGTCTCCATGAGCGGGCTGTTGATTGCGTTGTGAGCGGCGGTAGGGATGCGGTTTTCGCCGTAACCTTCCCCTATGCCCATGATCGCGGCTCCGGCGCTGCTCATGATAGTGCGCACATCGGCGAAATCCACATTCACAAGCCCGGGGCGCAGAATAAGATCCGTCACGCCCTGAACCGCTTGGTGCAGCACGTTATCGACGAGCTTGAACGCTTCGTTGAGCGACGTTCTCTTGTCGGCGATGCCGAGCAGCCGGTCGTTGGGGATGACTATCAAGGCGTCTACCTGCTCGCCGAGGCGTTCGATCCCCTCCGCAGCGTAAGCGGACCTGCGCCTACCCTCAAACTCAAACGGACGCGTTACGACCGCGACGACCAGCGTGCCTGTTTCTTTCGCGATCCCGGCTATGACCGGAGAAGCTCCGGTTCCCGTTCCGCCGCCCATGCCCGCCGCGATAAAGACCATATCCGCGCCCTCGAGCACGGCGCGAATTTCTTCGCGCGACTCTTGCGCCGCTTTTTGCCCGACTGTCGGATCCGCTCCCGCGCCGAGCCCCCTGGTCAACTCTTTTCCGAGAACAATTTTATAAGGCGCTTCGGAAAGATCGAGGTGTGCGTGGTCCGTATTTGCCGCTATGAAATCGACCCCGCCTACGCCGCCCCTGATGATGTGGTTGAGCGCGTTATTGCCGCCTCCGCCTACACCGACGACTTTTATTATTTCCCTGTTAGCGCTGATGGGTTTATTTAGTTGAAATAGATCCTTGGTATAATCCGCCATTGGCTCTCCTCCTAACCCTAAAACAGTTCCTTGATGACCCCTTTTATCGACTCGACGAGCGATATTCGGGTTGTTCCGTTCTCCTGTTTGCCGGGATGTCCCTGCGTGTGGTCGATCGGCTGCTTGATGGGCGGGAAATCCGCGGTGTTTCGGCCGCGCTGCAGCTTGACCAGCTCCATGGAGGGTTCAAGATAACGGAACGGATCCCGCTCTTGCTCAAGCGCGTAGCGGATGATGCCCGCCGCGCAAGAGTATTCGGCACCGTTTCTGCTTGGGGGCATGCGATGCGTATCCAGAGGGAGAGATACGCGCACAGGCGTGTCCATAACGCCGGACAAGTAGTGGTCGATTCCCATGCTATTAGCCACTCCGCCTGTTAATACAATGCCCGAGGGCAGCATCGAGACCCCGGCGTTTGCGGTTTCATTTCGCACAAGTATGCTGAAAAGTTCTTCGACCCGCGATTGTATGATTTCGGTCAACTCTCCGACCGAGTAGGAATAGTTTCTGCCCATGTGGTCAAACTCAAGGAGTTCGCCATCGCCTTGCGCATAAGTATCGTATATATTGACTTCTTTCTTGATTTCTTCAGCCTTGTTGATAGGGATTTTAAGTACCGCGGCGACGTCATTGGTAATGTGGTCTCCGCCGACGGGGATAACCGCGAGGTGTTTCGGGCGTCCGTCCGCAAACACCGCTACGCCCGAGGTGCCTCCGCCGATGTCGACCGACACGGCGCCCGATAAGCTCTCTTCCGGAGTCAGGGATCCCAAGGCGGAGGCGAGAGGCTTGATTACAAAGCCCCTGACGTCCAAGCCTGCCTTCTCGACACAGTTGAGGACGTTTTGTACGGTCGCCGTAGGCACAATGATCGATTCGAGATCGATATCAAGTCGCATCCCCGTCATGCCCAGCGGATCATCGATCCCGCTGTTGCCGTCCAAGCAATACTCAACCGGAATTGTATGCAGAATTGTCTGGTTGGCGGGTACGGTGACCGCCGCTTGCGCGGCCTCTATTACGCGGCTGATGTCGAGCTGGATGACCGCGCGCGGGTATCTGCCGAGTGAAATCATGCCCTTGGTGCGGACGCACATAACATCCGCGCCGCTGAACGAAACAGTCGCTTCGGAAAGCTCCACGCCAACCATGTTTTCGGCGTCGCTGATTGCTTGTCTGGTGGCTCTCACCGCTTGGTCGAGATGAACGATTAAACCTTTGCGAATCCCATGAGAGGGGGCTTGTCCCATGCCGATGATCTGCGCCTCTCCGCTGGGTCCGTCGCGTTCCGCAACGACGACAGTGATTTTACTCGTGCCTAAATCCAACCCCACCAATACGTCCGGATCCCTATATCCGGATGAGATAGATTTCTTTTTGAACAATGCGGGGTCCCCCCATCTGGAAAAAGATTATGATGCGACCTCTTACTTATTGAATATCCCGGCTTCCCGCAGCTCGCGACTTTAAGGTAAATTTCTTATCCGAAAAGGTCGCGTTGATTTCTATGATATCACGTTTCCCGCCCGCGCCGGGGTAAATGCCCTCTTGCTTAAACGCCTGTGCCAGCTGAAGCCAGTCCGAAGTGTCCTCCTTTAGCGTTATCTCTCCTGTTATACCCGCGGATGACCCGAGCACCACCTTCACTACCGGACGTCCATCGATCTTCTTTGCTGCGATCTTGTGGATATCACGGATCCAGCCTGCTTTATCAAGCGTCTCCATCCATCCGGCTATCTTTGTCAGGGGAAGGCTTGTAGGCAATATATCCCCTGCCTGCTCCTCTGTGTTGATAGGAATCGGCATCCCCTTATCCCACTCCAGAATCGGTTTATCAGGCAGCGGCAGCCTCATTTTTGCGTTAGCGGGCAAGTTAGCCGGCCACATGCGCCCATTCGTCGATACCAGCCACGTTCGCGAGTTCCAGTGTACATAAATAAACGCCTCAAGGTGCGAGATTTCCAGTTTATAGCGCCCCCAGCCGGAAATTCTCAGCTTCGCGGTCACGGGATAAAAGCGCTCGATCTTTCTTTTTAACCCTCCGCCCTCAAGCGTCAGCGAAAGCCAAAAGCTCTCCGCTTTAGCCGGGGTCATCCGCCAGACCTGTTCGTCCGAGAGAAGTCCCGGGGGTTCAACCGCCAGCTCCCGCAGGCGAAAAAAACTAAAGCGCTCCTCCACGCAATATAAAACGCCTGCCAATATGCTGAATATGAGCAATCGTCTTTTCCATTTTTTTCTGATCTTCAATCGCGCACCTCAGAAAACGCGCAAGCGCTCTTCCGGTATCCCGATAAATTTTATTTCGTATTCGAGCATAACGCCATACATTTCATGCACTCTTTTTCGGCAAAGCTGAGCGAGCGATAAAATATCTTCCGCGCGGCATTCGTCAAAATTTTCGATGAAGTTGGCGTGCGCCGCGGAGACGCGAGCGCCTCCGATTGTCATCCCCTTACAACCGCACATGTCAAGTAGCTTTCCCGCGCCGCTGCCGGGCGGATTTTTGAACACACAGCCGGCGGTTTTCGCGCCGCGCGGCTGATCCTTGCGCTTCGCCGCGGCGTCCGCAATCGCCCGCGCTACTTTCTCTCCGGTGGACACCGAAAGCTTTATACAAGCAGCGCACAAGAGTTTTCTCGGATCAGCCGTCAAGCTTGAATGACGGTAACTCCATGTTATATCCGACACACTCAAGCGCGTGAGGCTGCCTCGGCCGTCCAGCGTTTGCACCTCATGCACGATACCGCTCATATCGCCGGACGACGTCCCGGCGTTGCCCAAAATCGCGCCGCCGACCGTGCCGGGAATACCCGACGCAAACTCAAGCCCACTCCAACCGTTTTCCTTCGCGAGCGCAAAGATCGAACCAAGGGCCGCACCCGCGCCGCATTCGATCAACACGTCACTCCCGAGAAGATAGGTTTTCACATCGCAGAGCCTTCGCGTATGAAACAACGCCGCGGAGATTTCTCCGTCCGCTATCAGGACATTCGAGCCTCCGCCTAACACGTCAAAGGCAATCCCTTCCTCCGTCAGCCACCGCAGAGAGTCCGCCGCTTCCGTCTGATTTACGGGCGTTATCGTGCAAAACGGTCTCCCGCCGACGCCCCATGTTGTGTATTCCGCCGCCTGCCTTCCGTAAACGACTATGCCGGAAAGCCGCTCAGGCGCCCGCGAAGGAGACATTGCTGCGCGCGTACCTTCTTTCAAGTTCCCTCAATATTTGGCGTCCGATAAGCTCAACGTTCCCCGCGCCGATTGTCAGCACCAAATCGCCGGGTTTGGCGTTGTCACAAACCAAGTTTGTCGCCTCCCGAAAATCTCCGCAGACGACCGCTTCATCTCTGCCCAATTCGGCAAGCTCATCCGCGATCATAAAAGATGATACATCTGCGATCGGTTGTTCGTCAGCGGAATAAATCGGTAAAAGATATACATGCTCGGCACTTGCCAAAGAACCGGCAAAACCTTTGAATAAAGCCGCGGTCCTGGTGTAGCGGTGAGGTTGAAAAATCACGTGCAGCCGGCGGCTTGGGAACATATTGCCGACTGTGCCCAGAGTAGCGTAGATTTCACTGGGATGATGCGCGTAGTCGTCGTATACGGTCACGTCTCCCGCCTCACCCACCAGCTGCATTCTGCGCTTGGCGCCGGTAAAGGACGAGAGGGCCTCCGCGGCGACAGCAAAGGGTATGCCCATTTCTCCGGCCGCGGCAAGCGACGCGAGCGAGTTCAGCACGTTATGCTCGCCCGATACCTTCAGGGTAATATCGCCAATCGCCTCTCCGCTGCGGATCGCCGTGTAGGCGACGCCGCCGCCGGGCTCGTGGCGCACCTCTGTCGCGCCCCAGTCCCATCCGCGGCCCCAACCGTAGGATACGATGTTTTTTTCATCGCCGCGTTCCATCTCCAACAACTTGGACGCGCCGTCGTCCTCGCCGCAGATGACGAGCGCCGCGCCCGCTTTGCGTCCGTCCGCAAAGCGGGAGAACGCGTCAAACACGTTCTCGAACGTCGGGTAATGATCGATATGATCCCAGTCGATGTTCGTCACGACCGCGACGTCCGGAGAGAACAGCTCGAACGAACCGTCGCTCTCGTCAAGCTCCGCAACCATGTATTCTCCTCCGCCCAACTTTGCGTTGCATCCAATATCGCAGAGTTCTCCGCCGATTGCGACCGTCGGAGCTAAACCCGCCCGTTCCGCGATCAAAGAGATCATTGAAGAAGTCGTGGTTTTCCCGTGCGTCCCGGCGACGCCAATGCCCTTGCGCGCGTTAAACAATATGCTCAAAATCTCCGCGCGCCTGGCTACAGCTATGCCCCTTTTGCGCGCCTCGACCAATTCCGGATGGTCCTGCGCAATTGCGCTGGTATATATGATAAGGTCCGGGGCAAAGTGATCGAGATGCTCCCTGTGATGCCCCATCAGTATTTCGACGCCTCTTGCGCGAACCCGCTCCAAGTAAAAAGTATTTACCATGTCGCAGCCGCTTACTTCAAAATCCATAGCCTTGAGCAATAAAGCCAGTCCGCTCATCCCGGCGCCGCCAACGCCCATAAAGTGAACGTGTTTAACGTTCTGTATGTTAATGAAGGCTGTTTCCGCCCTCAACGCAAATCTCCCCTTTCGTCGCCAGCCCGAGCCATATTCCAAAGCTTTGCGCAGATATATTCAGTGGCATTATACATCCTTTTATCCTGACAATCGGCATTAGTTGCATAAGTTTTGTATAAAATCATTATCTTGCGTGCCAAGGTTTCAAGATCTTCCTCGTTCTCGTCCCAAATCGCGGCCTTGCCGATTTGCGCAAACGCGCGCGCGTTTTTCATCTGGTGATCTCTCGACGCCTTCCGCCACGGCACGACAAGAGCAGGCTTATCAACCGCCCATGCCTCCGTCAATGTCGATGCCCCGGCACGAAGGACGAGCAAGTCCGCCAGAGCGAAGAGCGGCGCGACGTCCCAGCGCCTTGGCAAGCAGAAAAAATTTTCCGCTTGTTTAAACGGTTCTTTGACCTCGGGCGTCACAACCACGAAATTCCACGTCTTGAAATCCTCGCGCTCAGACAGCATTGCCGCTTTATCACGTATGAGCCTGCTGCCAAGCGAACCGGTCATGATTACGACGATTGGCTGCCCGCCGGTGATTCCCTTCAATCCAAGCGCATCCGCGGCTTGGGCGCGGCCCATCGGGGCCAGTTCGCGCACAGGAACACCCGTGTAGGTAAAATCTTTGGCATGAATGGGATCACAGCGTTCCCAGCCGGCTGCCACGGGCACTTTGAGCCTGTGCGCAAGACGCGTCACGCGTCCCGCCTGCGCGTTCTGTTCGTGCGCTACGACCCGTATGCCGGACGCAAGACACGCAAACAGCGCCGGAACCGAGACATAGCCGCCGAACAACACGCAGAGGTCAGGCTTGATCTCCTTCATAATGGCGCGCGTCTCGGAATAGCTGCGCAGCATATCTCGCCAGCGTTTGATACACATGCCCTTGGGCGCTCCCAAAGGAGAACCTTCTATGGATATCGCGTGCGGGAAAATCCCCGCGGAACGATAAATATCCAACTCCATCGCGCGCATCCCCGAAATATAGTCTACACAGACGCCGGGGATATTTTTCACTAGCCACTCGCCGAACGAAATCGCCGGCATTATGTGACCTCCGGTACCGCCCGCGACCAGCACTACCTTTTTCATTGCGCCTGCTCCAAAAAAGCTTCCTTGTGAAGCCGCAGCAGAACGCCGATGCGAATCCACATCATAACCAGCGCGCTTCCGCCGTAGCTGAGGAAGGGCAACGGCATGCCCGTGAGAGGGATCAGGTTTGTCACGCCCGCGATATTGATAAAAAAGGGCAGGACAATCGTAAGCGTCAGTCCCCAGACGAGCGATGTGTCATATCCTTCCGGCGCGTAGTTAAATAATGAGCGCGTACGAAGCGCCCACATGAAACACAGCAAGAGGACGCCCAGAGTCCCCCACAAGCCCAGCTCCTCACCGAGCGCGGCGTAGATAAAGTCGGTATACGCGGCGGGCAGATACTGCAGCTTCTGAAAACCGTGACCCAAGCCCGAGCCCCACGCGCCTCCATTGGCAAAGGCTATCAAGCCCTGTATTGTCTGGAAGCCTTTGTCCAGAGGGTCGTCAAACGGGTTGAGAAACGCGCTGATACGGCGCATGCGGTACGGCTCGAGCAGGATAAAGAGCGACATAGCGCCCATGCCGAGAGCGCCGAACGCGAGCGGAAGCTTCCAACCGAAGCGTTCTACGTACATCCCCATGCAGATCAGCAAGACCAGGATTGTCGAGCCGAGATCCGGCTGACACATCAGCATACCCGCCGACAGCAAGAGCCCACAGACAATCTTGCGAAAACACACGGGAGCGTTTAACTCGTTGTTAACACACATCCTCGCCACGACGAGGACGAGGGCGAACGACAGGATTTCGGCTGGTTGGACGGATATCCCCCACAGGCGAATCCAACGGCTTGCTCCGCCGACCTCCATACCAATCCCCGGAATGAGCGTGAGCACGACCAGCAGCAGAGACACAATCCAAAGGATTCCGCCGGTTTTGAACCAGAAGCGCAGAGGCAACAAATACGCAAATACCATGGACACGAGCCCGATCACCAGCCATTGGAGCTGGCGAATGCCCATCGTGAACGGCGTCCCGGAGATTTCGAACGACACGGGGCTTGTGGTGGAAGTCACCATAAGTATTCCAATGCCGCTCATCACCAGCGGGATCAACCAAAGGAGGGGATCCACGGTTTGGTATTTCTGTTCGAGCTCTTGCGTTTCCGCGCTTGTCGTCATTTTTGCGTTCTCTCCGCCTCGTGTTCGAGCTCGCGGACGAGCGAGGCAAAATGATCTCCGCGCTCGCCGTAATTGTTGTACATATCCCAACTGGTACACGCGGGAGACAACAGCACCATGTCGCCCCTGCGAGCTTTACTTGTAGCTTGCGTGACCGCTTCTTGCATGTCTTTCGTGACTGTAAATTTGGTATAGCCGTTCGTCCTGAGAGATTCCGCTATTTCGGCGGCGGCTTCTCCGATAAGTATCGCCCATATTGCGTTCTTGCGCAAGGAATCCGCCAGGCGTCCGTAGTCTTCGCCCTTCCCTTTGCCTCCCAGGATGACGACTTTTTTTCCGGGGAGGGACGCAAGCGCCGTCTCTGAGGCGGCAACGTTTGTCCCCTTTGAGTCGTCCACATAGGTTACCCCGTTAACTTCCGCGACAAAAGCGCAGCGATGCGGAGGCGGAGTATAGCTACCCAGCGCGCCGCGTACCCCGGATGGCTCGACGCCCAAAAGGCATAGAGCGGACAGCGCCATCGCGACGTTTTCCATATTATGCTTGCCCAATAAATCAGTATCCGCGAAGCGAAACAGCTCGATTCCGTTAAGGGCTGCCATTCCCTCTTTCTCGTTCAAGATAATGGCGTTTGGTTTTTTTGACGCGCCCCAGCTTAGAGTGTACGTCCCTGCCCCGCGCGCGCCCAACGCGTCCGCGTCGCACTCTCTGACGACGGCGTATCCGTTTTCGCCGACTGCTTGCAGTATGCGGGCTTTTGCCTCGATATACTTTTGATAAGTACCGTGCCAGTCGATATGGTCGGGCGCGAGGTTGGTCACTATAGCCGCGTCCAGCGCAAATGTCTCCGCGCGGTGGAGCTGAAAGCTGCTCAGTTCCGCCACGATGAAGTCATATTGCTCGCCCGCCGCGTTCGCGATCGGGTTTCCGATGTTGCCTGCAACAGCGACGCGCAAGCCCGCGGATTTCAACAGATGCCCCGCCAACGACGTTGTGGTGGTCTTGCCGTTGCTGCCAGTGATGCCGATCAAACGCCCGCGCAGGTGCGGACGGACAAAGTCGAGCTCGCCGCATACGCGGACGCCGCGCTCGCTGAGATCCGACGCGATCTTCGCGCAGGGAGGAAACCCCGAGCTCGCGACCGCAAAGTCGCAGTCAAGAGCCGCCTCCGTATGTCCTCCGTCTTCGAACGCCATGCCTTCCGATATCAGCTTATCAGCCGCTTCGCCCGGCATATTACTTGCTTCCGACAGGAAGACGCGCGCGCCCAGCTTCGCCGCAAGGCGCGCAAGAGACAAACCGCTGACGCCCGCTCCGAGTATCGTGATCTTTTTTCCGGAGAAAAGTACATTATCCGTCATCTTACACCCCTCCTCCGTTAATCAAAAATACGACGAGGAATAATACAGCCATCCCGGCGATGTGCGCAAGCCAAAAACGAGTAACGATTTTGGGCTCGCTCCACCCGCAAAGCTCAAAATGATGGTGCAAAGGGCTCATCTTGAAGACCTTGCGCCCAAACTTGCGAATAGCGATAATTTGAACAGCGGAGGTCACAAGTTCAATTCCGAACAAGAAGCCGATCGGAAAGATCAAGAGCAGCGAGTCCGACGCGACGCAAAGACTTATCATCAGACCGGCCCAAAAGTGCGCTCCGACGTCTCCCATAAAGACCGAAGCCGGGTTTGCGTTGTGCCACAGGAAGGCGAGCAGCATCGCGATTCCGATTGCGGCGGAAATCGCCGAATCCGCTCCGCTCGCGCACAGAAGAAGCGCCGTGAGCGATATCGCGGACGCTCCGCCGGCAAGCCCGTCGAGCCCGTCGGTCACGTTCACCGCGTTCTGCACGCCCACACCCAGAAAGAGCAGCAGCAAAACGCCCGGCAACACGCCGATCCGGATTCCCGGCAGCCAGTACAAACCGCTCATCGAGGCCGCGATTGCCCAGGGCAGCGTCAGTACGATCTGCAACGCCAGTTTTTGAAGACTGCGCAAACCCTCGCTCGAATTCGAACGAAACTTGAATACGTCGTCCAACAAACCGACCGAAGCCGCCAGAAACGGATACACCCAGATCCTGACCATACCCCCGAACTCCGCCAAGCCCATGCGGGAAGCTAAAATAATCGCAAACGGCGCGGCCAGCAACGCGGTGACTCCCCCCATACTCGGCGTTCCCGTTTTTTTCATGTGCGCCTCGGGCCCGTATTCCTTGATGATCTGCCCGATCTTCAGCCTCCGCATTTTCATGATCCATATTTCCTGAAGAATCAGGGACGCCGCGAAGACAGCCAGACAAAGAACCAGCGCGCGCGGTTGGCTCATTTGACGTCCGCCAGGAGCGGAATCAATCGCTCAAGCTCATAGAAGCGAGAACCCTTCAGCAGGATCAGCGCGCCCGCGAAATCCACAGCGTTCATCTCGTTAATGAAGCTCTCCGTCGTTTCCCATCGCCCGCGAAGCGCGGCTTGCTGCGTTTCAAATGAATCCCACTCGCTTCCTATCAGATAAATATCGTCAAACAGACTGGCGCGGCTCATCACAACCTCGTGCCAATGCGCGGACTCCGCGCCCATTTCCCTCATGCCGCCCAATATAGCGACACGGCGAAGCTCTTGTGATACGTTCGCTTCAAGCACGTTTTTCAGCGCGTAAGACAACGAGCCGGGGTTTGCGTTGTACGACTCGTCGATGAGCAATCCTCCGCGCCGTAAGTTATAAATTTTACCTCTTCCCGAGAGAGTTGCAAGTCTGCTGACCGCAGCGAGCGCAAATTCGGGAGAAACGCCCAGCTCCAGCGCGAATATCAGAGCGTAGGCGATATTGCGCGCGTGCTGTTTGCCGAACACGCGCGCATCACACGGATACATAGCGTCCGCTGTTTTAAGCAAAAACGATAGAAACGCCTCGCCGTCGTCCGAGAGACGAAGGCTGATATCGCTGATCGTGGCATCCGAGGGAGCCCATCCGACGCCGACCGCCTTAACCCTTCTCCCCTCGGGAAGACGCGATAGCCAAGCGTGAATAGCGTCGTTTAGCATTGTGTTATCACTATTATAGGACAAAAATCGCAACGCGTCGGACTCTGTGATTTCCATCTTAGCCGAAAGGACTCCTTCGAGGGATCCAAGGCCTTCGATATGCGCGTCGGTGATCTCCGTAATCAACCCGTGTGTTACGGGATAATATCGCACGAGCTCGGCTATCTCTCCGGGGTGGTTTGTCCCCAGCTCAAGAAGCAATACGTCCGTATCCGGCGGCATTGCCAGGATCGTCATCGCGCAGCCGATCAGCGTGTTATAGCTTTTGACCGCCGCGTGCGTCTTGATATTATCCTTCAATATCGCGTATAAAAATTCGCGCGTTGTGGTCTTGCCCACGCTGCCCGTAATGCCGACGACTGTCGGGGATATCTCGGCGAGCCAATCGCGGGCGAGCGACGCGACAGCGCGCTCCGGGTCGTCCGCCGCGATCATTGTTATGCCAAGATCGTCCGCCTCCGGGAACCATTCGCCGCGGCGGGATTTCTCGAGGATGACCGCGCCCGCGCCGCGTTTTGCGGCGGCTCGGATATAGCGATGCCCGTCGTCGTTTTGTCCCTTCATCGCGACAAAGACGTCGCCGGGCTGCACGTCGCGGCTGTCCACCCGGAAAAATGGCGACAGTGAACCTCCCTGCCCGCCGACGCGCAGTTCGCCGTTCATACGGCAGGCGGCTTCCTCGGGCGTGTACATCGCTTATGCAACCTCCACTCCGCTTTTTTCCGCCCACTCATGCAGGACGCCGGAGTCCAAAAACGGTTCTTTGCGGTCGCCGTAGTCGATAAAACGTTCGGGGCCCTTGCCGGCGATCAGCACTATGTCATTCGGTGCCGCGCCCGAGAGCGCGTGAAATATAGCCTCGCGGCGATCCAATATCACCTCGTGCAACATGCCGCTTTTTTTCTCGGCGCACGCCAGAACGCCGGACTCCACCTGTGCGGCGATTGCGGCGGGCGATTCGCTGCGCGGGTTGTCGGATGTTACGACGACCCTGTCCGCGTATTTCGCCATAAGGCCGCCGACCACCGGGCGTTTCATCGCCGTCCTGTCTCCTCCCGCGCCCCAGAGCGCCCATATTTTTCCTTTTGCCAGCGGCGCGAGCGTGCGGAGCACCTTCTCCATGCTGTCGGTACTGTGGGCAAAATCGATAAACACGCGCACTCCGTTGCCAAGGTCGTACCGTTCAAGCCGCCCCGGCACGCGCGAGCAGTTTTGTATTCCCTTTATCGCCGCGTCTCTGCCAATTTGCCTAATATCCGCCATTGCTAACGCTTCTAAAATATTCGACGCATTGTACTCCCCCACAAGAGAGGATTGAACCGCTCGGCGCTCTCCGTCGGGATATATGACCTCCAGTGTCAGCCCCTCAAGATCGTATTTGGTGATCGTCGCGCGGTAATCGGCTGAAGAGCCCGGAGAGAGCGAGAAGCTTCGTGCGTTGTCCCTGAACTCACCGAGGAGCCTCTGCCCGTAGGAATCATCCGCATTGACCGCCGCCGCCCACTCGCCCCTGGTGTAATCGGTGAAAAGAAGGCGTTTGGCGGCAAAATAGCTTTCGAGGCTGCTGTGATATTCGAGATGCTCCGGCGTCAAGTTGCTGAAACCGACCGCGTCGTAAGAGCAGCCGGCAAGACGCCCCTGATCGAGACCGTGAGACGAAGCCTCCATCACGCAGGCTTCACACCCGTTTCGCAGCATCGAGGCGAGCAGTTCTTGAACATCGGGGCCCTCCGGCGTGGTGTGCAGCGCGTCCGTCTCCGCGGCTCCGTCGTCGTAGACGACAGTGCCGAGCATGCCGCAGCGGATACCCGCCGCGTTAAAGACCGAGCGCGTCAGATAGGCGGATGTGGTCTTTCCGTTGGTTCCGGTGACCGCGAGCATCGCCAACCTCTTTGCCGGATATCCCAAAATCAGCGCGGACGCCTCTCCCATTGCGGCGCGCGCGTTCCTAACGATCAGCTGCGGTATGTCCAAAGGAAGCTCGCGCTCACAGAGAAGCGCCGCGCAACCCGCGGCCACGGCTCCACCCGCCAGGTCGTGCCCGTCGACGTGCGCTCCCTTAACGCAGGCAAAAAGCGCCTCCCCCGGGTTTGAAGGAGGTGTGCGGCTGTCATAAAACAGAGACGTGATGTCAGGGTCAGACTCTCCCCGACGCAGTCCGGCCCCGTAATACTCGGGCATCCCTGCGGCCAATTCGGTAAGTTTCAATTCGCACCCTCCTTTAATTTATTAATCGAGCAGTTACCTTGGGTATCTGTGTTATATCCTCCACGATTGCTTTAAATATCGGGGCCGCTATCTCGCCTCCGTAATACCGCGAGCCCGCGGGTTCTCCGAGGGCTACCAGCAGTACATACTCCGGGTTTTCGGCGGGCCAGAAGCCGACGAACGAGCTGACATACTGCCCTTTGCCGTATCCGCCCCGCGCGGCGATCTGCGCTGTGCCGGTTTTTCCCGCGATTTGGACAATTTCCGTCCCGGCGATCTTACCGGTTCCCTCGCGAACCGTCTTGCGCATCGCCTCGCGCAGCCAGTCCGCTGTGCCTCGCGAGAGCACGGACGCGCGGACGCGACGTTTCCCTTGGTGGATAATTTTTCCGCTTGCGTTTTTAACCTCTTCGATCACGTAGGGCTTGAGCAAATCCCCGCCGCCCGCGATCGCGCCTATTGCCATAACAAGCTGCAGCGGTGTGACCGCTAAGCCCTGACCGATCGCGACGTTAGCCGGGGCGATGCCCAGCCATTCTTCGGGCGAGCGCAGCAAACCTTCTTCTTCTCCCGCGATTTCGACGTCCGTCTTCTGCCCGAAGCCGAATTGCCTCAGCATTGCGTAAGTCTCGTGCGGACGAAGGCGGTTCCCTATCGTCGCCATCCCCGTGTTGCACGATTTGACGATCAGCCCCTCAAGGTTTAATTGCCCGTGTACGCTGACGTCGTGAATAATGCCGTCTGCAATGCCTATTCTGCCGCGGCATGTAAATTGCTCGCTTCTTGAGGCCTTCGCCGCCTCCATGGCAATGCCCAGCATAATCGGCTTAAAAGTGGAGCCGGGCTCGTACACTCTGCCGGTGACGTTGTTGCGTACGGCGTCCGTGTTTTTGAAGCCGCCTCGGTCGTTGAGATCGACCCACGGGTAGCTGGCCATCGCCAGTATTTCGCCCGTGCGGGGATTAACGCAAACCCCGACGCCCCATTTGGAATGATTGGCGAGCGCGCCCTCTTTGAGCTTCCACTCCATCACCTGCTGCATTTTGGAGTCAATCGTCAGTTTGATCGACCCCGCGCCGCTCTGCAAAGACCCCGCGTTGCTGCCAATGAGGTCAAGCAGCTTTCCGCGCGCCTCCCTGACGAAGAACCTGGTCTGCGGCGGGGAGTAGAGGACGTTGTTCCATGCTAATTCGACGCCGCTTAAACCGGAATCGTCAATGTCGCAAAAACCGATGACGTGAGAGGCTAATTCGTTGTGAGGGTATCTACGCCGGCTCTCGCGCACCGTAAAGAGCCCCGGAACTTTTTCTTTGATCAACGGAGCCGCCACTGCCTCGGGTATCTTTCTGGCAACCCAGTGGAAGCGTCCCGACAGCGGACGGGCGAATTTATCCCCCGTGGCCCTGCCGAAATACCGCGCCAACACATCCGCGCTTGCCGGACTCCAATACTGCGGGTCTATGAAAAAACTCACAGTCGGTACGGAAATCGCAAGAGGGATATCATTGCGATCCCGGATGTCGCCCCTGGACGTGCTGATCGGAACCTGGGCCCAGTATTGACGCTCGGCCTGCCTGGCGATACGGGGATCCGGCAGGATATGGACCCGAACAGTCTGCGCGGCCAGAATTAAAATACAAACAAAGAGAGTCGCCCACGCGCTCTTTGAACGCCATGACTCCCTCTGTACACGATCCTTAATCTTTGGCATTAGCCCTTCCTATGAAAAAACCGAACAAGCCGCTCGGAGAGGCGTCGGGTTCGCCCGCGGAGGCGAGTTTAAGCGACTCCTCACCGGTATCCCGGATAACGATCGTTTCAATGTCCCTCGCGACCGTCATATTCAATTGCACGCGCGCGTAATTGTAAATCCGCGACGGCGAGAGAAGCGCGGAGTATTGCTCCTCCATTCCGGAATTGCTGTTGTTCATCAGTTCAATTCGTTTTGTCACGTCCGCGAGGCGATGTTCGAGATATAACCCATAAAGACGCATGCTTCCCAGCGACATAGCCGAAATAAGAATTCCAATCAAACATAAAACACATACCGTGGACTGTGATCCCGACCTCTCATGTCTTGGCGTCGGAGCTTTCATAACCTCACACCCCCAAACCTTCCCTGGATTCCAACAATCAGGCTCTCCTAACCCTGAACGCCCTCAACTTGGCGCTGCGCGCGCTTCTGTTGGATTCTATCTCTTCATCATCGGGGAGCATGGGGCGTCTTGTCACCGCGTTCCCCTTCTCTTCCTGCGTCCATCCGAGAAATCGCCTTTTGACCATACGGTCTTCCAGCGAGTGATAAGAAATAACGACGATAAGCGCCTCGTGCGCCGCAACGTCCAAAGCTGCCCCCAAGCCTTCGTCCAGCGCCTCCATCTCTCCGTTGACCGCGATACGCAGGGCTTGAAACACTCTCCGGGCGGGATGCGTGCCCATCTTCCGCTGCACGGGCGCGGGCAGAATTTCGCGGATCAGCGCCGTCAACTCTGCCGTGGTCTCGGGCGCGCGGCCCTTTTCGCGCGCGCGGACTATTCCCTTCGCGATTAAAAACGCGTGGCGTTCCTCGCCGTAGTCACGGAAAATTCGCGTGAGTTCCCTGATATCGCTGTCCGCGATAATATCCGCCGCGCTCGGCGCGCCCGAATCGCGATCCATCCTCATATCCAGGGGGCCCTCGTCCTGATAAGAAAATCCCCTCTCCGCCGTGGTCAACTGCATGTTAGAAACGCCGAGGTCAAATAATATTCCGTTCGCGCCTCTCCACGCAGACTCGTCCAACAGACGCCTCATTCCGCTGAAGTTATCTCCCACGACACGAACCCGCTCCCCGAAGCAAGCAAGCCGTTCCCTTGCCATGCCGCGCGCCATCTCGTCTTGGTCAAAACCGACCAGTGAAGCGCGCGGAAAGGATTCGAGCGCTGCCGCGGCGTGACCGCCCGCCCCGAGCGTCGCGTCGATAAAAACCAAATCCGAAGCGGGATCAAGATGCTCGCGGTAAATTTCGAGCACTTGAGACAGCATGACCGGAATATGTATGTTCATATCCCTTCCACGCCTTCCGCCAACTCTTTAAGGTCCTCCCAGCTCGAATCTCTGTATATCTCCCACGACGCCTTGTTCCATATCTCCAGCTTGTCTCCGTTTCCGTTGACCGAGACCTCCTGCGTGATGTCCGCGTACTCGCGCAGTTGTTGAGGCACCAGAATGCGGCCCATGCCGTCGATCTCTATTTCGTGCGCGGACGCGAGGATAATTCTGCGCAAATTGCGGGATTTGCTCGAACCCGTCGACAAAGCCTCAAGACGCCCCAAAAACAGCTCCCACTGGGGCTGCGGGTAGACGCTGATACAGCGCTCGATCCCGATGGTCGCGACGACAGACTGGCCAAGCTCCTCACGGAATTTGGCCGGCAGAACCATCCTGCCCTTGTTGTCGAGCTTATGCGTATAACTGCCCTGCATTCCCACCGGCAACGATAACAACCCCCAATCAACCATTTCGTGCCACGAGTTGCCACTTTTTGCCACTTTAGCATGATTCTTGCGCCTTGGCAAGCGTTTTTGCTGTTTATGCTTAACAAAAATTATTCGAAACAATATATTAACAGTCTGTAAACATATTTGGTTAAATATATACAATTGTGTGTGGTTCATTCGTCCTGTGCCTGTTTTGTAATGTCGCTCTTTGATTGGCGCGGCGCTGCGGGCGTTTACATTGTCTTATTTGACGGGAAGGCGCTACGCGAAGGGGCTACCGCGTGAGCGATAACCCCTTCGTGGAAGCACCTCATAAGCCGGGTTTTGTCGTGTCCAGTCATTTATCTGGGTCCAATCTTGCAATTGGACTCGAGCGATCGTACCCGGGAGTCGGCGGGCCGCGTCATCCTCCCCTATTCGACCTTGCTCCGGGTGGGGTTTGCCAAGCCCGCAAGTCGCCTTACGGCCGGTGAGCTCTTACCTCGCCTTTTCACCCTTACTCCTTTCGGAGCGGTATTTTTTCTGTGGCGCTTTCCTTAGGTTTGCACCCACAGGAGTTTCTCCTGCACCCTGCCCTGCGGAGCCCGGACTTTCCTCCGTCGATTTTATCGACAGCGACTGGATGAAATGCTTCGCGTCGCATTCTATCACAGAAAGAGCACAAGAAACTGCGGAATGAGAATTGCGCAGATTAAAGCGATCGGATATGTGGCGGCGTAGGGCGACGCGACGCAGTCCGTCTCCGCTGCCGAAGCCAGCGCGCCCAGCGCGGGCGTACTGGTCATACCCCCGCAGATCGAGCCGAGTGAGTCAAGCAGGTCAAGCTTCATCACATAATACGCCACAAAGAAACCCAGCAGCATCGGAATAAGCGTCATCAACACGCCGTGTATAAACAACGTGACCCCATACTCCGCCAATATACCCACGAAGCCCTTGCCGGCGCTTACCCCCGCTCCGAGCAGAAAGAACACAAGCCCCAGCTCGCGCATCACTTTCAGCATCATATTCGGCACAGTGAAGGATATCTTGCCGACGTGACGAAAGTGTCCGAACAACAGGCCCGCGAAGAGCGGCCCGCCTGTGTTCCCCAAGCTGAAAGACGCGCCTCCGGGCAGAGGAACGCGCACGACCGCCAAGAGGACTCCGACGGCTATCGCAGCGCAGAAGGGGAAGAACCCCATCGGATCGATCGAAAAATATTTTTCAGCCGTCTCCGCCGGCGCGGACATCGCGGCCAACGAGCTTTTTTTTCTGCCCTCCAGAACCGGATCGATTCCGAGTATTCGAGGCGTTAACTGCACGAACAAGACGACGCCCATGGCACCAAATGGATACGCGATGCCGTATCCGATAGACGGAAGGCCGTCCGCGCTGGCCTCAATCGCCGCCGCCAGCCCGGGCGTGCTGGTCAGCGCGCCCATTAATATGCCTGAAACCAGCGGCACGGGCAACCCAAACGCCATGATGGACACAACGCAAATAGCCGCTCCGCACAGCGTGACCAAGAGGCCCAGAAACGCGTATTGCGCCGCGTGGCTTCTTAAGTTATGGAAGAAGGTCGGCCCAGCGATAAAACCGACAGCCGTGACAAAACAGACAAGCCCGATATCGCACACGATACCCGGGATCTCAGCGGAGAAATGACCAAAGATGAGAGCCACCAACAAAACGCCTGACGTACCCAGGTGAAGCCCTTTAAACCTGACGCTTCCGACCAGATACCCAAGCCCTGCAATCAAAAAAATCGTCAACAACGTATTCATATACAACCTCTTCTCGTCTGAATGTCTCGCATATTCCGGCAGCATAGCATGCACGAAAAAACGTACGCTATTTCCCCATGGTTATTTCCTCATATTCATCTTGGTAATAATCTAAAAAAGCATATTAGTATTCATACGCCGCCTCCTCTCACCTGAATGCCTCGCATATTTTAGCGCATATCATATGCGGAAATCCACACATTATTTTTCTCTGTTATTTCCATAATTTGCTCGGTTATTTTTCCATAATCATCTTGGCAATAATCGGGAAAACATGTTAAGATGTCTTGTTTGTCAGAAACACAAGAGAGGTGACCTATGTGTACAATGCTTCACAAATTCGCAATGTTGCGATTATCGCTCATATAGACCATGGCAAGACAACACTGATCGACTCTATTTTTCGCGCCACTCGTACATTTAACCAACACTCTCAGATTGAGGAAAGAGTTATGGACGGTATGTCGCTCGAGCGCGAACGCGGCATCACGATTAAAGCTAAGCACTGCTCGGTTGACTGGCAGGGCTACCGTATCAATATCGTGGACACGCCCGGACACGCGGATTTCTCCGGCGAGGTCGAGCGCGTTCTCTCGATGGTAGATTCGGTCCTTCTGTTGGTTGACGCCAACGAAGGGCCGATGCCGCAGACGCGTTACGTTCTGATGAGGGCGCTGCGGCTCGGCTTGCGGCCTATCGTCGTCGTCAACAAGGTCGATCGGCCCAACGCTTCCCCGGACACGGCGCTCGACCGCACTTTCGATCTGTTTATCGAACTGGGCGCTACGGATGAGCAGTGCGAGTTCCCGATTCTCTACGGCTCGGGCCTTAACGGCTGGTTGGTGCGTGATCTCGATGATCTCCCGAACGGGCCCGCAAAGGGCATGGAAGAGCTGTTCGAGACGCTGATCGACTTCGTCCCCCCTCCGGTCGTGAAGGAAGACGAACCTTTTGTGATGCAGGTCAGCACGCTGGCTTGGAGCGACTACCTCGGGCGCATAGCCTGCGGCCGCATAGCGAGCGGAACGCTGCGCAAGGGCGCGCAGATGAAGATCACGCACTCGCGCTGGACAAGCCATGAGCAACAGGACTGGGAGGTCGTATCGCAGTCGAACGCCGCCTGCGCGCACCTCTTTATCACGGAAGGGCTCGAGCGCAAGGAGGTTGACGAGGCGGGAGCGGGCGATATCGTCTGGTTCTCCGGCCCTGACGAGGTAACGCTGGGCGACACGATATCTGACCCCGAGCGGCAAGGCGAGGCGCTTCCTCCTCTCGACGTGGAGGAACCGACCGTCTCGATGTTTTTCCTGGTCAACACCGGCCCCTTTGCGGGTGAAGAAGGAAACGCGGCGACGCTGCGCCAGATAAAAGCGCGCCTTGAGCGCGAGACGCGCATCGACCCCGCGCTGCGCATGGAGGATCTCGGCAGACCGGACGGCGTCAAGGTTTCCGGGCGCGGCGAGCTGCACCTGGGCATCCTGATCGAGGAGATGAGGCGCGAAGGAATAGAGTTCTGCGTCTCCCGCCCCGAGGTCATCACCCAGACAGGGCCGAACGGCGAGCTGCTCGAACCGATGGAAGAGCTTTCGATCGACGTCCCGGAGGAATACCAGGGCATTGTCATTCAGAAGATCGCTTCGCGAAAGGGCGAGCTGCTCGGGATGGAGAACGGAGGCACGGGCGTGCTGCGCTTGACGTTCAAAATACCGACACGCGGCCTGATCGGCTATCGCGGTGATTTCCTCACCGACACGAGAGGGCTGGGCATCATGGCGTCGCGATTCATCGGCTACGGCCCATGGGCGGGCGACGTTACCTCGCGTTCGCGCGGCTCGATGGTCAGCATGGACGCCGGAATCGCCACCGGCTACAGCATCGAAAATTTACAGGAGCGCGGCACTCTCTTCGTCGCCCCCGGAGAAAAAATATACTGCGGCATGGTTGTCGGCGAAAGCGCGAGACCCAAGGATCTACCCTGCAATCCCGCGAAACGCAAGCAGCAAACCAACCACCGCTCCGCCACGAAGGACGCGACCGTCGTGCTCGACGTGCCTCGCCGCATGACGGTGGAGTCGTCGCTTGAGTGGATTGAGGACGATGAGCTGGTCGAAATTACGCCAAAGTCCGTCCGTATCCGCAAAAGCATTCTTGATCCGAACGAGCGCAAACGCGCCGAAAACCGCAGCGCGGCGTAAACTAAAGATGGGGCCCTCCTTGGCGTGGGCTCCAATTCGCTTGGTCGATCAATCCCTTCACACCTTCGCGATACGCGGAAAGACTCGCGGGGCCGCTGTCAATCTCGAGCATCGAGCGCGTCCCGTCCGGACGGCGCGTTTTATTCCACCAACTGACAGCCTTGACGCGCGGATATTTACCGGCGGAGATGGCGGACAGGGCTTCTTCTATCCATCGCGCCTTCATCGCGCCTTCGTGATCGTCCGCTATACCCAGCTCCAAAATAGCTATGGGCTTCGTCCGCGACAAGGCGGCGAGTTCGGGGTATACTCGCAGCATCATCGCCTCGAATGGCTTAACATCGTCGTGCCGCCGCCGTTTCCCGTATAAACTGTCTCCGATCCAGTCCACCCACTCGTCCCCCGGGTAGTAATACGCGGCGGCGTTCCAGAGCGCGTCCGGCGCGGAAGACGGCGCCAAGTGAAAAACCCAGGTTACGTTGCGAACGCCCTCGTCGCGGAAGATTTGGACGACGCGCCTGTAGGAGTCGCGAAAACGCTCCGGCCCGTCCGGATAACCGGCTTCGCCGTAAGCGTCCTCGCCGCGTCCGTTCCACGCGCCGCTCCACGGAAACCACGAGCCGTTAGCCTCAGGCCCGAACTCGATCATGATGGGGAAACCGAGCGACCGAACCTCGCGGGCGCAGGCGCGCAAGGCATCGTCATACACGCCCGACAGAATAGCGCCAAGCGTATACAGCGGTTCGGGTTTGCTCTGTGCCAGTGTGCTCCACGGCATGAAACCGATCAGCGGTACAACGCCCTCTTTGTGCAGAATTTTACATGCCTCTGTTGGAAAGATAATCCCCCTATCCCAATGAAAGCTGACGAACGACCAGACGATATCCTTCTCCGCCAGCGACACAAAACGCCTGACGCGCTCCGCCGTGACGAGATCATCCCGCAGGCCAAAATCGGGATGCGCGGCGTGATACACTCCATGCTCGGGCGGCGCGAGGCGCACATCCGACGCGCAAGCCTCCCCGCAGCCTAACACAATCAGCGTCAACGCCGCCGCGAGGCCCCTGTTCACGCGTTCAAGCTCCAGGCCTCGTTTTGCGCCTCGAGCGGTGATACCATACATACCCGCCGATCAGCAGCGCGCAAAACGTCATAAGCAATATTGTCACCCGATGCAACACACCCTCCGCGCTCTTGGTATCATACCCTATCCAGTAGCCTATCATCGTCAGGATGACGACCCAAATGCCGCTCCCGAGACCCGTGTAAAAACAGAATTTCGGCAAGTTCATGCGAGCCAGCCCGGCGGGGAGCGAAACGTACTGGCGTATCACAGGCAGCAAGCGCGCCGTGAAGGTGCTGACGTGCCCGTGTTTGGCAAAAAACACTTCCGCCTTGTCAAGCGTCTCGGAGGAGACAAACAAATATTTGCCGAATCGGTCGAAAAACCTTCTGCCCCAGCGTATGGCAATGTAATAATTGAAGAGCGCGCCCAGGAGGCTTCCAAAAATACCGCAGGCGACCACGGCGAACAGGTTCATCTGACCTTGGCTCGCCAAATACCCGGCGGGAGGCATCACGACTTCGCTTGGGAAGGGAAAGAAGGAAGATTCGAGAAACATCAGCGAGACAATGCCCGGATATCCCAGCGCTCCAACTACGTCCACCAACCAACCGACCAGAGCCCTGAAAAGCGCGATCGCTTCATGAAAATAATACAGAAGCGTTTGTATTATTCCAGACAACAGCAAATCCCTCCGAAATACGTCATCTCACTTCAAAATCCGATTCACGACCTACAACAGGCTCGTCTGAAACAAACACGTCCCTGACGTCGGCGGACGGCGAGCCTTCGTGACACCACTCCGTCATCGCCTCCACACTTTCGCGCGGCCCTTGAAAAACAGCCTCTACCCTTCCGTCAGGCATATTCCTGATCCACCCAACCAAACCGAGCGCCCGCGCCTGAGCCCTTGCGTACCAACGAAACCCTACGCCCTGCACGCGCCCAGAGATAACTACGCGCAATCTCAGTAATTCACCCATAACCATAACACTCCAAATACCATTTATAATCGTGCCATAGAGGCCGAGCACATTATATACTGGGGGGGTTGTCATGGATAGCGTGAAGGGAAAATTTCTGTTTTTCGTCGATGATATTTACGAAGACATGGAGCTTTGGGTTCCGAAATACCGACTGATCGAAGCGGGCGCGGAGGTCGTGGTCGCGGGTCCTGAGGGAGGAGCGCTGTATCGCGGTAAGCACTCTTACCCATGCCTCAGCGACGCCGCGATTTGCGACATGAACGCAAACAACTTCACGGGGCTCGTCATTCCGGGGGGCTTCGCACCCGATAAACTGCGGCGCATGGACAAAGTTAAGGAGCTCACACGCCAATTTATGTCCGCCGGCAAGCTCGTCGCGCACATCTGCCACGGCGGGTGGATTCCCGCTTCCGCCGGAGTTTGCAAGGGATTTCACATGACCTCGACACTCGGCATCCGAGACGACCTCGTCAACGCCGGCGCGATTTGGGAGAACAATCCGGTCGTGATCGACCGCAACATGGTTTCCAGCCGTAAGCCCGACGACCTTCCATACTTCATGAGGGGCATCTTCGAGGTGTTGTCGCGCTCCGCGATGCGTTCATAAAAAATACGGAGGGCCGGGCGCGTGTGAGCTCGGTCCTCCGCGTGATTTTTGCGCAGCGAGCGTTATTTCTCCGCGAGCTTGAGCACGCGGACGGCTTTCCCCTCGGAGCGCGGAATCGCGCCCGGCTCGAGAATACGGAACGGAATGGTAACGCCGATTGACTGTTTCAGCGATTTGACGGCTTGTCTTTCGAGATCGTGGACGTCTAACTCGGACGTATCGGGTCCGCGTTCGCAGGTAAGGCTCATCTGCTGGATGCCGTTTTCTTTCCATGCCGTGATCTGGTAGTTTACGGTGAGCCCCCGGACTTTGCAGAGCGCCGCCTCGATCTGCGACGGGAAGACGTTGACCCCGTGCAGGATGAGCATGTCGTCGCTGCGTCCGCGGATGCGCGCCATTCGCGGCGTGTGGTCGCCGCAAGCGCATGGCGCGCCGTTCAGCTGCGTCAGGTCGCGCGTGCGGTAACGAATCACCGGATACGCCTCCTTAATCCAAGACGTAAGCACCAACTCGCCCATCTCCCCGTCCTCCACGGGTTCGAGCGTGTCCGGATCGACGATCTGCGGGATGAAGTCGTCGGATATATGCAGCCCCTCTTGCTCAAGGCATTCCATCGCAACGCCCGGCCCCATGGCTTCGCTCAGCCCGTAGATATCGAGCGCGGTGATGCCGAGCTTCTCCTGAAGAGCGCTGCGCAAACCCTCCGACCAAGCCTCCGCGCCAAAGATGCCGACGCGCAGCGTCGTCTCGGGGTCGCCCGAGCTCTCCACCGCCTCGGCGATGCGCAGCGCGTACGACGGCGTACAGGCGAGAACCGTGCTTCCCAGGTCTTTCATCAGCGATATCTGCCTGTCGGTGAAACCGCCCGACACGGGGACAACAGCTGCGCCAACCTCCTCAGCCCCGTAGTGGAGACCGAGTCCGCCTGTGAACAGCCCGTAACCGTACGCGACCTGCACGATGTCGTCCCTTCCCACACCCGCCAGATCGAGGCACCAGGCGACGTTCTGCGTCCAGCTCTGAACGTCGTTAGCCGTGTACGCAACGACCGTGGGTTTGCCTGTCGTTCCGCTTGTGGCATGAATCCGGACTACTTCACTCTTCTCGCGGGCTAGCCAGCCCGTGGGATAATTGTCGAGCAGGTCTTTTTTCGTGGTGCAGGGCAGCAGGGATATATCATCCATCGTGCGGATATGCTCGGGGCGTACTCCCGCCTTCTTCATTCGTGCCGCGTAGGGATGCTTCCGCTCGCTCAATTCCTCCAGAATATTTCTCAACCCCGCCAGCTTCGTCTCTGTGTCCTTCAGCGTATCCGTTTTGTACGATCTCGTTCCAACTCTTTCCACAATGATTCCTCCTCAAATGTTTTACAAAGTTTTGAACACAAAAAAAGCCGGGACCCCACAATCGCGGAATCCCGACCTCACATACCGGTTATCGTGTACTAGATCGTAACGGCTATCTTACCTTCTGCCACGGCACGATCCGACACAGATCCCGGGTGAAGCGGGATCCGCGCCGGTAAAAGAGAACACCGTGGCATTGCTAAGCTGCCGATTATTCAAATGAATGGAATCCAAGCTCATGCCCCTGTGCCTCCTCGCCCGTCAGAATATGAATGACTTTATACACCGTCGCTCCGTTTTTGTCAAGATTATTCGCGGGAAATTTCAACACACTGCGTACCATAAACCAATAATTTCTCAAATAGATGGTTTGCCAAAAACGCAACTTAATTTTGTGTATCCGTTTGGAGAATGAATTCATCCTGTGTATAATTGTCGAACGCATTATCCGCCGCCCAAATGTCGCTGCGGGCAATATTAATTCAGGAAGTACAGGAGGCTTGGAGATGTTTAAGATATTATCCAAAGAGCGAATCGCGCCCAAGGAGTTTGACTTTTGGGTAGACGCGCCTCGCATCGCGGCGGGAGCGCAGCCGGGACAGTTCGTGGTTTTGCGCGCGAACGAGCGGGGAGAGCGCATCCCCTTGACTATCGCGGACTATGACCGTGAGAAGGGGGCGATACGCATCATTTTTCAGGTCGTGGGCAAGACGACCGCGACAATGGCCGGCATGAACGCAGGAGACGACATCCTGGACATCTCGGGGCCTCTTGGCACACCCAGCGAAATTGAAAACATCGGCGCCGTAATGATGATCGGCGGGGGCGTAGGCATCGCGGCGCTCTACCCCATTTTACGCGGGCTCAAGCAAGCAGGCAACAAGGTCGTTACGATCTTAGGCGGGCGCACGAGCGAGCTTGTGATTATGAAAGAAGAATGCGCGAAATACTCCGACGAATTGATCATCACCACCGACGACGGGTCGGAGGGCATGAAGGGGCTCGTCACCGACGCCATGAAGATGGTCGTCGAGCGCGGCGAGAAGATCAATCAAGCCTGGGCGATCGGCCCCACGATCATGATGAAGTTCTGCGCAAAGACCGCGGGCGAGCTGAACGTCCCAATATGGGTATCGATGAACCCATTGATGGTGGACGGAACCGGAATGTGCGGCTGCTGCAGAGTGACAGTCGACGGCAAAATCAAATTCGCGTGCGTGGACGGACCAGAGTTCGACGGCAGCAAGATAAACTGGGACGAGTTTATGAACCGCATGAGGCAATACAAAGACGAAGAAAAAATCTCTATGGAAAAATACGAAGCGGAAGCGGGTGACGGGTCATGGCAGTAAGCAAGACAAAAACGCCCATCTCCGAGCAGCCTGCTGAGGAGAGAATAAAAAATTTCGATGAAGTCTGCCTGGGTTATACCCCGGAAGAGGGCATGACAGAAGCCGCCCGCTGCCTGCAATGCAAGGACGCGCCCTGCGTGCCGGGATGCCCCGTTTCGATCGACATCCCCGGCTTCATACTCGCTGTCAAAGACGGCGACATGCCCAAAGCGGTGGAGATTATGTCCAAATATACCAACCTCCCCGCTGTCTGCGGTCGCGTCTGCCCTCAGGAGACGCAGTGCGAGGGCGTGTGCCGCCTTGGGCGCGCGAAGGACTTTGAGCCGGTCGCAATCGGCAAGCTCGAGCGCCTCGTGGCGGACTGGAACTACGCGCAGCCCGAGGCGAGGCGGTTCGACGTTCCCAAAGAGAAAAAAGGCAAAGTCGCCGTCGTAGGCGCGGGCCCCGCGGGTTTGACCGTCGCCGGGGACCTCGCGAAGCTGGGTTATGAGGTCACGATGTTCGAAGCCCTGCACGCGCCCGGCGGCGTTCTCATGTACGGCATCCCCGAATTCCGTCTGCCGAAGTCCATCGTGCAGACGGAGATCGAGATGATCACTGCCCTTGGCGTCAAATTCGACGCTAACACAATCATAGGCAAGACTGTCACCATGCAGGAAATCATGGAGGAGTTCGACGCGTGCTTCCTGGGCGTAGGTGCCGGAGCGCCGCACTTCCAGGGCATCCCCGGCACGACGCTCAACGGTGTCTATTCGGCGAGCGAATACCTGACGCGCATCAACCTTATGCACGCTTACGAGTTCCCGCTGTACGACACGCCCACAAAGTCCTCGAAGAAAGTTGTGGTCATCGGCGGCGGCAACGTTGCGATGGACGCGGCGCGCTCGGCGAAGCGTCTCGGCGCGGATGAGGTCACGATCGTATACCGCAGGTCGCTGCAAGAACTGCCCGCGCGTATCGAGGAGTATCATCACGCGGTCGAGGAGGGCATCCTGTTCCATTGGCTGACCAACCCGACGGAATACACCGACGACGGCACAGGATCACTGAAGGGCGTCACCTGCATCAGAATGGAGCTGGGCGAGCCCGACGCGTCCGGACGCAGGCGTCCGATCCCCATACCCGACAGCGAGTTCTTCATAGAAGCCGACACCGCCATCGAGGCGATCGGTCAGGGTGCCAACAAAGTATTGCTGTCCACCTTCCCCGAGCTAAAACTCAACAAATGGGGCTACATCGACGCGGACGAAAAAACAGGCGCAACCTCCGTGCCGGGCGTTTACGCGGGCGGCGACATCGTCACAGGCGCGGCGACGGTCATCCTGGCGATGGGCGCGGGCAAAGACGCGGCGATCGCGATCGACGAGTATATCACCAACAAGAAAAAGCAAAATTAAGCGTATAAGAAACCCCAAGCTCGCACATAGCAAAAGCTCGCACTATTAAAACGGGTGCGAGCTTTTGCTATTCTGAGACTGCCCTTAACGCCGCGTTATCTCCTCGCGGTGAACTTTGCGGGCGGCGGCAATGATGACGCTTTCATTCGTCCGACTTGCCGCTTTCCCTTTGAATTTGGGACACCGCGGGATTTGCCATGAAGAGGACTTTCATGACATTGGGCGACGATTGGAAGTATATCATCGTCTCTTCGTCCGTTTTGAGTGTCGCGAGTTTTTCCAGCACCTCGTCATAACACGATTGGTGGATAATCGCGCCGTTCGGCAATGCGTAGCATTCCCTATCCTCCTCCTCGCCGCCGCAAAGGAGGCACGGGTTGGATGGTTCGGCGGGCGGTTGTTCTTCGTCTGTTGCCGGTTCTTCCCGCGCGGTTATATCTTCGCTTGTTTGCTCGCCTGCTTGCTCACGCTCCGGCACTTCCACGTGAGCGGGATGTTCTTCTTGCTCGGGCTCGGGGAAATCTTCGGGCCGCGGCAACTCTTCGCAGACACGATGCTCTTCCTGCGCGAGTGTCGGCTCGCTCTCGCCGGAGTCTTCGATTTTCGGAATTTCACCGTAGGTTGAAAAATCCCCCGGCACGGGCAACAGCTCGCTTTTTTGTGTCTCGTCCGGAGAATACGCGGTCTCGGCCGTGAGACCCATAAATTCTTCGCGCGCCCTTATCAGGCCGGACGGAGATTGAGGCTTCAGCGCGGACAGCAAGTCGTCGAGCGTAGGAATCGCGTTCTCGTCGCCGTGTTCTAAATCCGCCGCGGTCTCGATCTCGTTGAACAAGGCGCTCATTTCATCACGGTCGGCAGTCTCGGGCGTCGTCGTAATATCCGCCGGCTCAGGCTGCGTTTGCGGCGGCACCGCGCCTGCGTCCGCTTCGTCGTCCCCAGTCGAATCCGTGATCTGAATCTCTTTGAGCAAAGACACGAGATCTTTCGGAAGCGGCACGGACACCGCTTCCGCAGAAGCCGGGATTTCCCGTTGCGGCGCGGGTGCCTCGGCAGCAGGCTCGTCCAGCAAGAGCGAGACAAGATTGTCCGGAAGAGGGGCGACGGGCGTCCGCAGCTCAACAGGCTCGGATATCGGCGGCGCGGAAGCAAACATCGCGGACGAAACCGGCGGAGGAGCAATCGGCGCGGCGGGCGGTGGCGGAGGAGGCGGAGGCGGCTCAAACGCCGCGGTCGGAACCGGCGGAGGCTCGATTGGCGCGACGAGTGGGTCCGGCACGGCGGTCAGCGTGTTTTCCTGCCCAAAAATTTTCGGAGTCTCCATGGACGAGGCGTCAATCACAAAGCGCGGTTTTGACGATGGCGAAGTCCCCCCGAAATGCGCCGACCCGCTGATAATCGTCCCCGATGGATCTTCGGCGCTCGTACTTCCTCCCTGCTCCGGGAAGGAGTCCTCAATCGTCAATCTGGGCGGCGGGGCGACCCGCTGAGGCACCATTTGCGCCCGCTGCCTCGGCGCGTTGTCGTATGAATCGGCGTCCTTTATCCACCTGCCCTTTGACGCGGTATCGCACCGAATCAAGTTAAGCGTCGCCAGAAACGCGAAAAGCATCGTCGCGTACTCGGGTATCTGCACAACGATATCCATAGCGCCACTCTTTGGGTCGAGAAGCGGCGCATAGAAGTAAGAATGCAGCGCCGCGCCGACCGCAAAAGTCAGAATCGCCGTGATAAAGCCCAATGAAGCGGATTTAACGGGCCTTCTGAGTATCGCGAAACGCACAAAAGGCACAGGCAGCGTCAAGAAAAGGAAAGATATATAACGAAAGAATAACGACCCTAAAAACAATCCGCCCAGCTGCCATGTAAATATCTGCGATACGCTGATATCCAAAGACGGAAGCGTGAAGTTATAAACTTGGGCAATCATGTTGCCCTGGTTTTCGGAGACGCCCAGCATGACGACAAAATATACGGTTTGGACAAATAAATTTACCAGCGGCAGCCACAGAAAAGTCCACAAGAGTCCGCGAGCTAATTCTTTGTTCCAATTAAGTTTCCCTTCCAACAGACGACACTTCCTTTGGGGGATAATTTGACGGAATGCATAATGCCATTATGATATCACAAAGTCAAGTATAATTGACATACTCCCACGACTGAAGTCATGGGATTCTAAGATCAACAAAGACAGCCGACCGGAGCCGGTCTTACGTCTTCTCCCTTAAGAGCGGATGCCCCCGCTCTTTGGATATTAAGCGCCGCGTTTACGTCTCTGTCGTGCTCGCTCTCGCATTCGGGGCATGTCCAGTCACGTACCGAAAGCGGCAGCTCCGGCAAAACATGCAGACATGACGAGCATGTCTTGCTCGACGGATAGAACCTGTTAATTTTGGTCAGGTTCGAGCCGTTTTTGTGTGTCTCCCAG
>Ga0153940_1000220_pt1 | contig 33663 bp, 26 predicted proteins | sample TSNJ024MetaG_FD_104736 | JGI IMG/M metagenome (GOLD analysis project Ga0153940, IMG submission 104736) | Attine ant fungus gardens microbial communities from New Jersey, USA - TSNJ024 MetaG | ecosystem: Host-associated > Fungi > Mycelium > Unclassified | place: USA: New Jersey, Brendan T. Byrne... | reverse complement strand
TTCACCTAGGCCAGAACCGGTGAAATTCAGCTACGACACTCTATATGTGCCTTTTTTTCACCTAGGCCAGAACCGGTGAAATTCAGCTACGACACTCTATATGTGCCTTTTTTTCACCTAGGCACTTGTGCCTGTTCCTAATGTCGCCGGTGGGTCAGTTCTTCGTGTCGTTTGACAAATGTTTCTATCCATTCGGTATCGACTGTTTTTTTGATGACGTCGAATGGATATCTTTTGTGTGTCATAGAGGGTTGGCTTCGTGGATTTAAGTGCTGAGATTTCTCTTCTTTATACCTTCGAAGACTTTCTAGAACCTTCTAGAACCTTCTAGGGTTTGTGAGTACTTGATATCACTGCTTTTAGAGGGTGTAAATGTGCCTTTTTTTCTCTTTCCTGTGCCTTTTTTTCTCTTTCCTGTGCCTTTTTTTCTCTTTCCTGTGCCTTTTTTTCACCCAAATGTGCCTTTTTTTCTCTTTGTGGATAATTTGTGGATAGAAATGTGGGTAATTTGTGGATAACTATGTTTGTGTGGATAACTGTGGATAACTTATACTCGTGCGGGGACGCGAGGCGATAGACATACTCCTCGACTTCTTAAACACAAAGACAGAGTAATGCTTTTATCGTCTCGCAGAGTGTTAATCTTCCACACGAGTACATTCAGGAAGGCTTTTGAGCGCATTGTCAAACTCAAAACATACTTGCACAACTTTTTTGCCGGTTTTTATTGCATCCCATTGAATAATATAACCTGTTTTCTCAATAATTTCTTTCACCGATGGTTCGATGATCCTTCGACGAATTTGCGCGAAATTTGATCTGAATTTTTCCGGAGCTTCCATTATGTCGTTGAATTTATCAATATCGAAGACTGCCTTCTTGATGTCTTTATATGATTCCAATATCTCAAACAGCCTTACGCTGTATATTGAGCGCAACTTGCTCATTTTATCCAAAGAATATGTTGTGAAATGTGATCGAAGGCCTGAAATGTGATGTGCTAAATCAACATTCCAAACAAGTTCGAGCATACCTTTGCCTATGTGGTATCTTACGGTTGAAATCCATCTCATTTTCGTCCATATCGTTTCATTGGTCGAAGGTTTTAACTGGCAAAAAGAGATGTGGCGATCAAAGAGTTTTTCTTCCGCTGATCTCATCTCCTTGTAGGCTGCTTGCGTAGATATATTGAAGCGCTTCGCATATTCATCGGCGTGAATGTTCGAAATTAGCGTCCGCCTCATAAATTGATTAATTGGCGTGTCTGTGGCTGTTATGGTGGACATTGCAAGAGTAATCAGCCTTTTCTCACTAAGGGTCAAGCCTTGTCTGGAGCGGGCTAAATCGTTGCTCATGTAAACATTCTTCTTTTTTGCGAGATTATTCTTTTTTGGAGATGCATTCGGCGTAGCCTTAGTCTTATTTTTTTCATTCAAAATTTTCACACGCTCCCAACTTCGCCAATTTTCAACGCGGTTTGAAATCGTACTGTTACATATCCTTCAGGATTCTAACATACGTCCCGGCGCGTCCGACTCCGCTCTCACCTCCAGTTCTGTATTCCTTTTCAGTCGTTAGATAGCCATAGTGTTGTAATGCCGCCATCGCCGATTTTGCGCCAATAATCGAAATTCCGGCGTTTGCCATGGCATCGGTTAATTTTATGAGCCCCTCCGTTTTCCCGGGGGGAAAGAGATCTCGTATCGCTTGATAGAGGCATCTGTGGAAAACCGGTATTGTGCCGCTCTCGTATTGCTTCTTGTGCCTTGGGCGCAGATCTTCGGCAGGGAGCTTATTAGGTATCCTTTTTACTTCCGGCTGCCCTTGACGCGCAACGGCTGCCTCAGGCGCTCCGTCGTGCGTGTCCCGTTGCGTCACTTCTACCTTCTCTTTCATCAAAATACCAACGCTTGTTAGATCAATCTTCAATTTTATTATACCTCCGTAATATATTTGAGCAGTTTGTAGAATGGGTGCCTTTTCCCCATGGGCATACCGGTCGCCCACATTTTCCCCACTGCAATATTGGTTGGTATAAACCGACTGAGCGGGAGATCGCCTAATAGGTAATATTTATTACTATTAATTTCGTTGAGAAGCGCAGGGGGAAGCGTCAAGCCGGATTGCTGGAAACCGATACTTACAAGTGAGACGTCATCGTGAGATTTACCGCATTTTTGAGCAAGGTCGTAGACAACACCGAGATTAAGGATTGAAAAGATGTCACTCATGACAGGTACAATAATTTTTTGAGCCGTTTTCATGCCCATAAGGGTCATATCCTGTAGCGCCGGTGGGCAATCTACAACAACCAATGTATCTGGGCCATCGTCAGGGATATCTATTACTTCCATCGGACCATGAACACTTAAACCCTTGAGGTATTTTTCGTTTTCCGGGCGCGCCGAGTACAATCTCATTGCGTCTTGGAAATTCTTCTGAGGGTCTAAGTCGATACAAATTGTCTTGTACCCGGTCATTAGCGATTCCTGCGCGAGGATAATACTGAGAGTTGTCTTTCCCACACCGCCCTTACCATTTGCCAACGCGACAGACCACATCGACATTCGATCACATCCTTTAGGTAGAGTATATATAGAGCATATTTATTAGTCAACCCATATTAGGTTATATTTATTACATATTTGCGTATGATACAAGGGAAGGTTGTGTGCGGTCTCGGATGCGCACAATAAATATTATTTAATATATATTAAATAATATTTATTGTGCGATAATAATTATATATTAAAAATATAGGGTCGCGGCTAAGATTAATAACGCGACAGATAGGATAAAGAATCCTTTTATTCGATAAGATTTAACATGTAAAATATCCAACCAATGCTCGTAAATCCACGTAAAACCGCACGTCAAAGCCGCAAACAACATCCACCACCCGGTTTTCATGCCGGTAACGGCTCCAATAACTTGCCTTATTGCGCCTGATCCGCCAGAAGTTTCTGCCGCGTGGTAATATCGAAAGCCAAACGCACCGAACATGTACGATATCGCGCTTGTCACACCCAAGATTACAATGAAAACTACGGCGACGCGTATCGCGTAGAGATCCCGATGTTTGCCGACAACCTCCATAGCGTGCTCATCCATAGCGCGTTTCATTGATTCGATATTTGTTTCCATCGCTTGTTTTGTTGCGTTTTCGATCGTACCCAGGAATTGCATTTTTATCTCATCCCTCAGTTTTTCGTGTTCTTCAACGATACGAGTGAGTTCGGCATCAATTTTAGCGGTTTGTACTTTGTTTCTTTCCTCCATGTTTTCGGTCGCAACTTGTATTTTTTGTGCTGCGCGGTGATAAATCAGCATCATGTGCATGAAATCTTGTGCGTTGTTAACTCCCACAGCTGTGCCAAACTCAAGAAACTCCGTCTCTTCTTCTTTTGTGAGAGGCCTCTTTAACAAGCTTAATGCGGCGTCACGTACTTTCACCATATACAACTGATCAGACATCACATACATCCTCTTCTTCGAAATCGATTAATGCGGCGTCATCGAACACTTTATAAATTTTTTCACGCCAAGTCCTGAAAAGTTGCCTCTGAAAAATTGGCAGCGTAGCGGCAACATCCTTGATTTTCATGCGATTTGAATACATTCTAAGCGCGATAAGATCGTTCAGGGAGGGGAAGTCGAGAATGTTTCTCGCGGGGCATCGCTCTTGTAGGTATGTTGCGTCCTTGCCGGATGTGTAAATGTCGTCAAATATAACAAATTCATTAGGAGCTCCAAAGTACGTGTTTCTTATAGGGCAGGTCATGCCATAGTCCACAACGCTGAGATATTCGATCAAAAGATGTACGCTGTCAGCTTGTCTGTTCAACGGCCACAAGCTCACCAAGTCGATCCCCATTTCCTCAAGGGACAATGCAAAATTACGCCCGTGCATTTTGAGTCCTGTATTGCTTCTTGCTGCCGAGTTGATTACGATGAAGTTTCCTCTATGCGCTTCGATCGCTTCAAATAGTGATATCCAGCCATTTTCCCGTTCGTCAAGCACGACTGTTTCGACAGGAATATTATCCGGTGTATGGCCGTATATACAGCCAACATCTGGGTTTGAGTCATCTGTTTCAATGAGAATTGTTTTCTTTGTTTCCGCAAAACGGCTAACAAGATAATCAATCAAGCTCATGGAAACTATGCTTTTACCCACGCCGCCCTTGCTTCCTCCAACGTAGAATACCGTATCAATTGTCATAATCTGAACCTATCCCTTCCGCCCGTCTTTATTTGCCGGCGCTTGATAAAAATTTTCAGCGTTGATAGAAAACCGCCCTGTCATCCGGTCGATAGTTGTCAGTGATTTGTCTGATTCCGAAGATTCCCCCGGTGATCTTTTATCTTCTTCCTTCTTTTTAATGCGTATCTCCTGGCGCTCGAGCGGCGACAATCTCTCGGTTATTTCTTTTCCCTCGTTAGCGTTTAACCTATTTTCCGGGGCATATACCGAGTTATTCAGTAAACGTCTTCTTTTTTCCCGATATAACGCATCTTGGAAGTTTTTCACGGTGTACTCCCTATCGACAACATCTGCCTTGATTAACGCCTTGACTATCTGAGCGTAGTTATATCCGTCACGCAAAAGCTCATGAATTTCATCAAATTTCGCACGAATGTACGCGCTTATCATGGAGTATTTCCCGACCATCTTGTTCTTTTTTTCTTCCGCTATGTATTGCTTGACCTTCAAGTGCTGTTCTTCAAAGTGGCCGCTCAACATAGCCCACCTCCTTTCTCGGCTCATGTAGCCGCTTCATAGACCATAAATAAAATACGTGAAATTATCAAACATTATTAGCTGTATTTACCGGGAACCACAAATAATGCGCAACTAATTGATGAAACACAACGAATAACAGCGGAAATTCGCGTAATCAAACGGGAATAAGCAAAGAGTGGCAAAAAGCAATGTATATGATTAGCGTAAAACGAAGGAATAACGCGTGTTACAGCAGAAAACAGCGACGTATAGCGAAAGCAGCGTAAAGCAGCGCAGATAGAATAGAGATGTAACACGCAGGACAAGCTGTGATTTGTCGGACAAAACTCTTCGAGTTTCAGCCGACAAATCATTAACCGCAATCGGCGGCCTTCGGCCTTCTCTCGCGGAGCTTGCCCCTTCGGGGAAATCGTAAAATCATTAATATCAACATCAGAGAGGAATGACACACTCAAAATGTTGCGTCGCTCCGTGAAAATTACTCGTTCGCAAAAATTTTCTTTGCGCATGACAGAAGATGAAGCAAAGATCATTCTCGACAACGCCAAAATATCCGGTTTATCCATGTCCGGGTATATACGAAAACGCGCCCTCGGTAAGCGCGTCGCATCCAAAGTCGAAATGCATGTCGTCAACGAACTCCGAAGAATCGGAGGACTCTTAAAGCACGTACACGTTGAGTCTAAAGGCGCGTATAGCAGTAAAACAATGGAGGTCTTGAAGATTCTCGAAGCATATGTCCTCGCCTTATCACGGGGTAATTTAAAATGATAGGAATCGTGGGAAGAAAGCGATCTGACAGACGCTCATCATTTCATGATCTGGTTGCGTATATCAAAGATAAAACGCCTGCGCGTGTCATGTGTTCAGGTTCTAGGAACATCATTTATCCCGAGTGCGCTGCGCTTGAAATGGAATCGGTGTCCATTCAAAATACAAGATGCAAAGATCCAGTAATGCATCTCATGCTGTCTTGGAGAGAGAACGAGATTCCCAGTGACGAACAGGTGAAAGAGGCCGTAGACATTGCCCTGAAGGAAATGAAGCTTGAGGAATGCCAAGTGCTTTGGACACTTCACGGCGACACGCAGAACGCGCACGTTCATATCGCCGTAAATCGCATACACCCTGAAACCTTCAAGGCTATTGATGCCGCCGACGGGTATACGATAAACGCCATTCACAGAGCGGCAAGGATGACCGAATTGGCGCAAGGCTGGGAAGTAGAACAAAACGGAACATACTTCGTTTCTCAAAAAGGGGAAATAATCAGGAAGAAAACCTTAAAAAAAGAGGGTATTTCAAAGTCTGCCGGGGATATGGAGGCTCATACCGGGCAAAAAAGCGCTGAGCGAACAGCGAAAGAAGTTGCAGCCGACATAATTCGAGGCGCTACGTCATGGGAAGATCTGCATAAACGCCTTGCCGAGGTTAATATTGCGTTAGAGAAAAAGGGGAGTGGAGCAGTCCTTTTGATCGGCGAGTCGTTAGTCAAGTTATCAACGGCTGGGAGAGATATAAGTCTCTCGAAACTCGTCAGCAGACTAGGCATGTATGAAGCACGCGACGCTCACATAAAAATATGTAAACGGATGCCCGAGCCTATTGAAAAGGTAGAAACGCACAACGTAAAAGCAGAATGGGAGCGTTATCACTGTGAGCGGACGAAATATTTCGAATCGAAGGATAGTCTTGCGGTGAAGCACAAAGAGGAATATAAGAAACTGATAGCGGCTCAAAAAAAAGAACGACAGCGGCTTTTTCAATCAACTTCATGGAAAGGGCGCGGTCGAGAGCTGAACACACAGCGATCGATGCTCGCTTCTCATCAAGCGGGACAGAAACTCGATTTACGCGACCGACAGAATAAAGAGCGTATCAGGTACCATAATAAATTTCCTTCGTTCAAGAAATGGCTCGATGAAAATGAAAAATCGCAAAAGCCGTCCATCAATTACAGGTACAGCGACAATGCCTCTGCGTGGTCAAATTTCAATAATTCTGCTCCTGATAAAGAGCCAATCAATGGAGATATAAGAGATTTTTGGGTAAAAACAACTCATCTCGGGCGTGTTATATATACTAATTCCGACGAGAGGACTGCGCAATTTATCGATAACGGAAAAAAGATCGTCATCTATAACAGCAAGAGTGATGAAGTGGTACTCGCAGCTCTTCAGTTATCCCTGCAAAAATGGGGCGGAGTTCATATTGACGGAGATGACGATTACATAGATCGCTGCCTTCGGATTGCAAAGGCGAATAATATACAGATATCAAATATCGAAAAGGTTAATCATAATGAACGGGAGGGGGTTGAAAAGATGTCGAATAAAAGGCAAGTTTTTGATATGTATGCTGACGCAGTTGGAGCAGAGCGTTATAGGGTGCTGGTCACGAACTTCTCAGAAAACGGGACGAGTGCATTTGTATTCGATAAGAAAAACGGTGGCTATGATGGTAAGACACGGGGAGAAATACGCGACGCGCTGCCAAGGTTTTCCGCGTACACGCACTTTAATAATAATATTAACGTGTTTCCGCTTAGTCAAGGCATCCATCATCTTGTTATCGATGACCTCTCGGAAGACACATTGCAGAAGCTCAAGGATGATGGCTATAAACCTGCATGTATCATAGAGTCAAGCCCCGGTAATTATCAGGCGATTTTAAACGTTCCAAGCCTGATCGGCGACACCGGACCCGAGCGAGAAGCCGCAAATAAACTCGTTAAAGAGTTGAATTCGAAATACGGCGATGCTAATTTCAGCGGCGCTGTCCATGCCCATCGCCTGCCTCCGTTCCCAAATTTTAAGCCGAAGCATCGACGAGAGAATGGAACTTTCCCGGAGACAGAACTTAAAGAGGCTAATGGCGGAAATTGCGACAAGGCTAAGAATCGCCTTGTAAGCATTACACAAGAATTAGCGAAGATGGCAGAGAAAGCTACTAACGTAACGCAAGAAAGAGCCGTGCAGGCGCAATGCAGCGCTAATGATCCAAACAGAGCTTATTGGGCACATGCGAGGGATATCATTTCGAGACAAGGCGTTTCGGATTTTTCCCGCCTTGATGGAATGATCGGCATCCGAATGAAGGTGACCGGATATTCACAGTCACAAATCGCAGGTGCCATTGAATCCAACGGTGCAGCGCTTCGACGGGAAAACCTCTCGCCTGAAACGTACTCTGAAAAATACAAAAATCGCGACTGGCAAAAATACGCAACGGAAACTGCAAATAATTTTGTTTTTGGTTCCCGAGGACATAAGCAATTCCTAGAGGCAAAGGATTTTGCGCCATATCTCCTGAAGGTTGAGGGGCGTAATTTTCATGGTGAACGGGGAAGTATAAAAACCGGTAAAACGGAGACTATTGACAGAGATGAAGGGCGATAGTATTATATAATAAAATATCAAGTAATATTTATTGCTTAATATTTATCAAGAAAAGTAGCGGCTCTGATCAGTGAGACGGCGGGAATATGCCAAATTTGAGGAGTATAAGCAACGAGGCAACGAGGCAAGCTGAATAGTTATTTATAAGGGGGTATGGCCGGATGTGGATTACAAAAGAATTTTTGGATACGGTAGGGCGGCGCTCTCCTATGGCGCGTAGCTCTATGGTTCAGGCGGGGGATAAACTTCGAATCAATGCGTTAATAAATGCACTGATTTCAATAGGTGCTTGCGAGATTACCCGTGAAGATATCGCCGACCTCGAGCTGGAAATAAAAGAAAAACGTTTCTCTTTCACACCTGCACCCATAAAATTTGTGATGCTTGACAATACAACCTTCAGCAAATTTGAACCACTTATGACCCCGTTAGATCTTGAATATTCCCACATGCGAAATGGCGTTATAGGCATTCGGGAGAAGCGTGATGCTTAATGTGATTCGCATGATCAATCAAGACAAGGATCGCTGCATCCTGATCGGACGGAATGCTTTTAATTTTTTACTGGCGCAGCATGGGGAAAAAGGACAACTCTTTCCGACAAACGATTACGACCTCGCTTGTCCGGACATAGAAAGCCTCAAAGAGTGCGAATCGCTTCTCGAACAAATAGGTTTTGTCGCAGATGGCTCAATATTTCAAGGACCACCGGGGGAACTAGACATACTGCTGGTCGACAGTGATTATCCTCAAGGTGTTGTCGATCATTATTACAACATACCATCCCTACGCTCTTTGTGGGATGCCCGCCAACGGAAGGATGGAATTCTTACGCCGCCGAAAGAGGTGCTGTTTCTGAATAAATTGCTCTACATGCGTGACGACGAAGGTAAGGACGCTGCGACGATTACCCTGTATCTTAAATTTTACCCCGAACAATTCACGCCTTTACTTGAAGCGATTGAAACGCACCCGGATTGGAAGGAAAGAGGGAAGATGCTTTACTCTCTCTATGAGAGCGTTGTGATCAATCCAAAACAAAGGGAAACCTTGGAAAAATGCATTGTAAGGGATATTAATACAAATAAGAAGACAGAGTATGGCGAGATTGTTTGGCCGTTCGATGACGAAGCAAATATAAATGCTTCAGACACCCCGGAGAAACACAATGTTTAGCGTGATACGCAAGCTCAACCAAGACAAGGACCGCTGTGTCCTGCTCGGACGGAACGCCTTTAATTTTTTATTGATGAAAATGGGGAGAGAAGGACATAGCATCTCCACATTCGACTTCGATGTCTTATGCCCGAATTTAAAAATCGCTGAAGAATGCAAATCTCTCCTCGAGGAAAATGGTTTTGCCGCAGATGGAGCGACATTCCGCGGGAAAAAAGGAGAGTTGGATATACTGTTGGCGGATAGTGATTATCCTCAATGCGTTATAGGTAATTATTACAACATTCCTTCTCTGCGCTCGTTGTGGGATGCCCGCAAACGGATGGACGGAATTCTTGCACCACCACAAGAACTGCTGCTCTTGAATAAATTGTTGTATTCGAGAGAAAACAATGGGAAAGATGCCGAAACTATCACCCAATATCTTAGATTTTGCCCTGAGCAGTTCACACCATTACTCAGAACGATTGAAACACACCCGGTGCGGGAGGAAAGAGAGAAACTGCTTTACGCCCTCTATGAGAGCGTTGCTGCTAACCCAAACCAAAGAGAAGCTGTAGAAAAGCGCATTATAATGGATATTAACACGAAAGAGTGTGCCGAGATAGTCGAACCGACCGCCAACGAAGCAAATGTCAAAGCCTCTTCAAGCAATAGCTATAAAGCCGCGATATTGTGTGCGCAAGCCGTAAATCCCGGAATGGGCATTGATTCGCCGCAGGACGGGATTGAGTACGCAGGCAAGATAATCGCGGTCGAAGGAGATCTGCCTGATAAATGGGCTGTTCAAGCAATTGCTGACGACCGGGTGGTGATACATAGTGTGTCGGACACAACACAAGAAAACACTCTTCTCTCAGACAAAGAACTCGTTATTGTCTCTCAAAACGGAGTGATTGATTCAATAAACGAAGCGGAAAAACTCGATTTAGATATCGAGGAGTACGAGAGATAAATATAAAACATATAATAATCATCATTTTATATGTATCTAATAATAAATATTACATGATTTTTATTAGCAATTTTAAAAGGAGTGATAGATATGCTAACCCCAACAAAGCCTCAAGAAGTCCGCAAACCTATCGATCACGCTTCTCTGTTTTATTATATAATATCTCATTATATTATTTTTATTATATAGTGTGTATCTAGTATTTCCCGCCGCAGTTTACGGAGGTAGCGATATTGATTACGTTAGGCAGAATGATTGAAGACAAAGAATACGAAGAAATCAAGAAAGCTCTTTATCACACAAGCAAAAACACCGGAGTCGGGAGCTTATCATCAAAGAAAGCAAAACTGCAACATCTGGAGGATGTCTTTTTAGTTCATTTAAACCACATAACGGAGAACGAGCACGATTGGGCAAGGTTTCTTGAATGTGCTGCGCGAATGTATAAATACCCTTTCCAGCAGCAAATTCTGATTCACGCCCAACGCCCGGAGGCGATCGCTTGTGCTGATTTTGGGCTTTGGACTGAATATTTCAAGCGAAGGATCATAAGCGGTTCCAAAGGGATCGCCCTCAGTAGCGTTGATGGAATTACAGGGCAAAGAAAGATCTCGTATGTTTTTGACATTGCCGATACCGAAGAAGGCACAAAAAACTCCGTTAAGCCGGATATTTGGAGTTATCACTCCGAAGATAATAATGAAGAAATAGTTCTTCAAAAAATGAGTGAAGCTTACGGTGCACACTTTACTGATATAGGTGTCGCAATAAAAGAAGCCGTGAAACAGACAGACGCGTTTGAAGAATATGCCGCGCAAGAATCGTCGGCACTGGGGATTTTTCAAGAGAGCACCGAGTATGTGATAAAATCGCGCCTTGATATTGCCACAGGCGACTTATATGATTTCAAAAAAACCTGCGACTATTTGCAACATCTTGATTTTGATGACGCACTCGTGCTAGGCGAAAATATTTCTTGCTTTTCAGAAATAATTTTGCGTAAGATCGAGAAAATCATAAAAAATCATGGTTTGGAGAAATCCAACAAGAAAGAAAGGGGTAATGAAGATGGAAGTGAACTTACCGTACAGGGAAGAGAACGGCGTTCTTCTGCCGGACGTGGAGTTGATACCAGACGCGGCGAAAGGCGACAAGCGACCGATACTCAAGCACGGGCATCTGAGATTGATGTTTATCATGGAGCACCGGCGCGGATTCTACCTGAGGCTTCTACACGAAGGAACGCTGCAGAAACACCTGAAAGACGTACAAGAAGAAGCGAGTTCAAGGATTCGTCTGATCAAGGAACAGATGTTGAAGAAAGATCCGGGGCCCAACAGAGGGACGAACCCGATGGAATGGGTGCAGCACGTGAACATGATCCAGGCACAGGCCGAAGAGATCGTCCAGAAGGAATTGATTTACACGTAGAATTTTCTCCAGGCGACAATAAGGCTCAAAGCAATAATTATCAGCTGTCGGCTGATTTTGGTCTTGCCGGAGGGGCTAAAACACGCTATAAACAGAATGTAGAAGCAATAACAACATTAAAGCAAATTGAATTTGAAAATAGGCAAGCAATGCCCTCCGAGAAAGATGTTATGTCTCGTTATGTCGGATGGGGCGGTTTATCACAGGTATTTGACCCGAATAACACGTATTGGCATAAGGAATATGTCGAACTAAGAAATCTGCTGACAGGAGACGAATACGAGGCCGCCCGCACGTCCACTCTCAACGCGCACTATACGAGCCCGATAGTGATCAACGCTATGTACGCGGTTTTAAGCAAGATGGGATTTTCAAAGGGTAAATTATTAGAACCCGCAATGGGAGTGGGTAATTTTTGGGGGTTGTTGCCAGAGGAAATGCAACAAGCCGAGCTTCACGGCGTAGAGATTGACAGTATAACCGGCAGGTTGGCAAAACAACTGTATCAGAAGGCGGATATCCATGTATCCGCCTTCGAGGATGTACCCTTTCCGGATAATTCTTTCGACGTAGCGGTCGGGAACGTCCCGTTTGGGAACTACAAAGTTGCTGACCCCAAATACGATAAATACAATTTCAACATACATGATTATTTTTTTGCGAAAAGCCTTGATGCGGTGAGACCAGGCGGCGTTGTGGCATTTGTTACGAGCAAGGGGACAATGGACAAGAACAACCCCTCTGTCCGGCGCTATATATGCGAACGTGCGGAGCTTCTTGGCGCGATTCGCCTTCCCTGCGACGCCTTCAAACACAACGCCGGAACAGAAGTCACTACGGATATCCTGTTTTTACAAAAACGAAAGAAACCCATCGCACTAGAGGAAGGTTGGGTACATCTTGATTTAACAAGTGATGGTATCCCGGTCAACCACTATTTTATTAAGCATCCGGAAATGGTATTGGGTACCATGGTAAAGGGGCCGTCTTTGTATGGCGGCGATAGTGAAACGACTTGCTTGCCTTTCGAAAATAGGGATTTAATCGAATTGCTGCAAGAGGCTATCTCCCATATTCACGGAGAGATAAAAGAATACTATACAGAAAACAAGCCTGAAAATATTGATATCATTCCGGCTGCTCCAAATATTAGGAATTGGTCATATACAGTCATCAACGACGATGTTTATTATCGCCATGATGGAATAATGAAGAAAGTTGATATTGATAACGACAACAAAGAACACAAGAAAGATCGTTTAGTTGAAATGATCGCTCTGACTTCGTGTGTCAGAGAACTGCTTGATTTACAACTACACGACGCGAATGACACAGAGATCGCGGATCAGCAAGAGCGCTTAAGCGTTTTATATGATGACTTTGTCGATAAGTACGGTTTGATAAATCAAAGGACGAACGAAAAAATCTTCGATGAAGATTCATCCTATAACCTCATTTGCGCACTTGAAGAATTGGACGCTGACGGTAAATTCTTGCGTAAATCCGACACCTTCACAAAGCGGACAATTAACCCACACGTTGTTCCCAATCATGTCGATACGGCGCATGAAGCGCTTCTTATTTCTTTGGCTGAAAAAGGCAACATTGATTTAGACTATATGTCCGAGTTGACGAGTCTCGAGAACGAAAAACTCGTACAGGAGCTCCGCGGTGAAGTATTTATGAACCCTGAGGCCGAGGGAGACTCGCCTTATGAAACTGCCGATGAATATCTTTCCGGACCCGTTGTCCATAAGCTAGACGTCGTTAAACGGTTATCTGCAAGTGGCGTGCGAGGATATGAACGGAATATCGAATATCTGGAGGCCGTTCAACCAGAAAAAATCGAAGCGCAAGATATTGCTGTCAAACTTGGAGCAACGTGGGTTGATCCTAAATACTACGCTGATTTCATTGCCGAGACACTCGATGTCTCAAATTCCATACGCAGAAATCTCCGGGTCTTGTACTCTCCTCACAGCGGAGAATACTCTATTGAAGGCGTTTATAAGGATTGGCATAATGTGAACGCGACGACAATCTTCGGAACGCCGAGCAAAAATGCTTATGAGCTCATAGAACTCTCTCTTAACTTGAGAGAGGCTACTGTCTATGAGAATAGAGAAAATGAAGAAACCGGGCAAATGGTAAGAGTTCGTAACACCGAAAAAACGATACTCGCGCAAAAAAAACAAGAAACTCTGAAACAAGCATTCACTGACTGGATTTTTCATGACCCGGATAGACGCAACGATCTTGTCGATAAATACAACGAGATGTTTAATTCAACCCGCAACCGGGAATACAGCGGGAAGCACCTGGCGTTTCCCGGAAAAAACCCTGAAATTGACCTGAGAAAACATCAGAGAAACGCTGTCGCGCGTATTTTACAGGGAAATAACACCCTGCTTGCTCATGAGGTTGGAGCAGGGAAAACATATGCAATGGTTGCCGCGGCGATGGAGGCGAAGCGTCTTGGACTGTGCTCAAAACCTCTTATTGTCGTCCCAAACCACTTAACAGGGCAAATGGCGAGTGAAATCATACGTCTGTATCCGCTCGCTAATGTATTGGTGACAGGGAAAGAGGATTTTTCAAAGGACAACAGATTAAAATTTTGCGCAAGAATCGCTACAGGCGATTATGACATGGTGGTCATGGGACATTCACAATTTGAAAAGGTTCCTATGTCGGTGGAATATCAAAAAAAATTCATCAAGGAGCAGCTCGACATAGTAGAAGACGCGACTAAGGAGGCAAAACGAGATAGACGAGAGTCTTTTCAAGTCAAACAAATGGCAAAAGTCCGTAAATCGCTGGAGGCTCGTATGAAGAAGCTTGTCAAGGCGGAGCGCAAAGATAACATGCTGGACTTCGAGCAATTGGGTGTCGATAAGCTATTCGTCGATGAAGCCGATGTTTTTAAGAATCTCTTTTTTCATACAAAGATGCACAACGTTGCGGGTATACCGCAAGCTGAATCACAGAGAGCTCAGGATATGTACCTTAAATGCCGGTATCTGGATGAAAGAACGAACAACAAGGGGATCGTCTTCGCAACAGGAACACCGGTTAGTAATAGCATGACAGAGATATATACGATGATGCGTTACTTGCAGTATCCTCTTCTGGAGAAGCGCAATATGCTTCATTTTGATTCTTGGGCTGCGACATTTGGAGAGACAACCATTTCGTCGGAGTTGGCACCGGACGGAAGTAAAATCAAGAGTAGGACTCGCTTTTCAAAATTTTACAACCTTCCAGAGCTCACAGATATGTTCAAGCAAGCGGCGGATATTCAGACTGCCGACGCACTGGATCTCCCGAGACCCAATGCGGAATACCGGAATGTGTCAGTAAAACCCTCCGAAGAGCAAAAAGAAGTCATGAGAACTCTTTCAAAACGCGCTGATGACGTGGCAGGGAAACTCGTTCAACCCAATGTAGATAACATGCTCAAGATAACGCACGACGGGCGCTATTTGGCTCTCGACCAACGGCTTTATGAACCATCTCTCCCCGATAATCCGGAAAGCAAGCTTAACGCTTGCGTGGACAACGTGCATAGGATATGGCGAGATACAGAAGAAAGCCGTTCGACGCAATTGCTTTTTTCCGATATAGGCGTGCCCAAGAAGAACGCTTTCAACGTATATGACGATATTAAGTCGAAATTGATCGCTCTAGGTATACCCGAAAAAGAAATCGCGTTTATCCATGACGCCGTATCAGATAAAGATAAAAGAACACTTTTCGGCAAAGTGAGAAGCGGCGACGTCAGAATCCTTCTCGGCTCTACTGAAAAAATGGGAGCGGGCACGAATGTCCAGAATAAGCTCATAGCCTTGCATGATCTCGATTGCCCCTGGAGGCCCCGAGATCTCGAGCAACGCCACGGAAGAATATTGCGCCAGGGCAATGAAAATCCGGCGATTGAGATATACCGCTATGTCACTGAGGGGACATTTGACGCATATCTTTATCAAACCGTTGAAAATAAACAACGCTTCATCTCGCAAGTCATGACATCCCGAAGCCCTATGCGCTCGTGTGAAGATGTCGATGAAACGGTATTGAATTACGCAGAGGTGAAAGCCCTTTGTGTCGGGAACCCGCTAATAAAAGAAAAAATGCAGCTTGAAGTCGATATAAGCAAACTAAGTGTCGCAAAAGATTCTCACCAGAGCAGCATTTATAAATTACAAGACAACTTGCGCGTTGAGTATCCTAAACAAATAGAGTCTTTAACGAACTTGATCAAGACGAGCGAGTCTGATTTTGCTTCTTATAAAGAACAGCGTGACAAGAATGATTTTAAAATGGTAATCCTTGGGAAGGAGTATGACGAAAAACCTCAAGCAGGGGAACTGATCGTCGCCGCTGCCAAATCGCTTGCGGAAGGAGAAAAATCGAAGATTGGCGAATATCTGGGATTCGGCATGGAAATCTATAAGGCACGCGGAGGCCATGGTGACGAATGTTACATTTTATTGAGTGGAAATACGCAACACAGCGTAACATTGGGGGATTCCGGATCGGGCGCCATCACACGGATACACAACACACTCGAGGACGTCTCCATACGCAATGCCGACAGACAAGAAACCCTGGATAAAATATACCATCAGGTAAAAATAGCGCAGGACGCGGTTAAAAAGCCGTTTGAACAAGAAGGCGAATTGAGTATGAAAATTGAAAGACTTGGGGAGATAAACGTTCAACTCAAAAATGCCGATGCGGAAAATGCTGTAACGTTACCGGACGAAGAAAACATAGATACAAGTGTAACGGATAACACAAAAAAGAAGTTACTGGAAAGGAAGGTGTTGATGAATGTTGTCGCTTGTCAAAATCCCATTCGAACCGGCAACCTGAGGTTTAGCGATGCGGAGCCTAATTGTAAATATCTTGGTGGTATTGTTTCTGTAGGGGAATATTACGCGCTTCAGGAAACAACGGACGGAGGCTTGATATTCCACGAAAAAGAGCAGATCGGAGATATCCTTCAAGGCTATGCACACGGAAATGACAATATTTTAATCGTTTATGACGATAAACTCGGATGTTCTATAACCGAAGCTCAAGGAGGCTCTGACCATGAAATTTGAGAAGCAGCCTGAAAATCTTCTCGACTTGTTTGGTGCGCAGGATAACATTGACACGCCTCAGCCGGAAGACATCGTCAATTTCGGCGGTGAAACAGATGAGACGCTGTTCATAGATTTGTACAAAAACTTATATAAGGCCGAAACGGAGAATTAGCCATGTCTGCTGCCACTCGAAACAAGAGAGAGTTATTTTCTTCTCAGGTGAGAGATTCTTTCAGTAATGGGACAAACTTATTTCAGCGCCCCGGGGTGTCGCCTTATCCAATGCGCAGCTTTAAATCCGGTCGCGAATATGCCGGTATTAATGCTTTATATCTCCAAACCGCAATGGTGGAAAGAGGATACTATTGCGCCGATTGGATCACTTTTTCTGACGCGCAAAAAGAAGGAATGAGCATAAAAAAGGGCGAGAAAGGCGTGTTGCTTGAACACTGGGAGTTAGATAGTGACGGAGCGCCTCACTGTAAAGGCTACAACGTGTTCAATCTTCAACAATTGGCAAACCTCAACAAAAAAGCGAAAGATCGCATTGAGATATACAAGTCTCCTCCAAGCCTTGACGCAATACGCGTAAAAGGAGACCAATTCCTCGAAGCGACCGGCGTGGACTCTCCTGATATTGCCCAAACGTCAACCGGAAATATTTCGTCTTACCAAGATGCTGTCGCGGCAGCGCTTAAGAAAGACTTTGCGGACAACGGCATCGCTGATGTTGGCCCGAATAGCAAAGCGATGTCGCGCTATCTCATTGCTGAAGCCTCGCTTTTCCGCTCACTTGAGCTTCCTCCAAACGATCACAAAAAGTATGACATGGAGGAACTGCAGGGCTGCTCAAAACTTTTGGCTGATAACCCATTGGCATTGTTTTCAGCGGTTAGAGACAGCAATATGATTGTCTCAAAGTTGGCAGAGCGTACGCAATTGCAAATCGCGGAGGCAAACAGGGCTGAGCAGATTATGGGCCCTGTGAAAAATATGGCTCGTGGTAATGATGCAAACCTCCGCGCCATAAATCTCAACGGGTCCGACGAAACGCTGGTGGCGTCGATCGATGACGCAAAGCATCAAATTGCCGAACTGCACACATCCGCAGGCAATAGCTACAAGGCAGCTGTTTTAGATGCACAAACCGGGGATCCGCATGTAAATATCGTCCCTCCCGTTGATGGGGTAAAGTACACAGGTAAAATCATCGCGCTTGAAGGCAATTTGCCCGATAAGTGGGCTATCCAAAAGATTATTGATAACCGTGCAGTAATACATAGAGTATCAGATATATCGCAAGAAGAAGCTTTGATGTCGAACGAAGAACTTGTCATCGCCTCCAATGCGGGAGCCATTGCCTCTATCAGCGAAGCAAAAGACATCGTGCGGGACAATCGAATTGCAGAGCAGGAAGAAATGTACAACGCAGAAGCGTGTGAAAGGTGAAAATATGGCTAGAAATACAATAACTTCGACAGGATTTTCATTAAGCGACTCAGGAAGCAAAACACAGAAACGATATAAAATTATCGCCATAAGCATATTCTTGCTTCTTTTCACGGTTGTATTGCAATTTACAACACAATATATTGCATCTCGACTTTTCTATCATGTCTCACTTGGTTCTTTCTTCACCGTTGGAGAAGCAAAGGTATATCCTTTCTATCGTTGTTTGTCCTGGTTAGTTACACTCGCAAAACTTTACATCCAAACAAGCGGCACCAACGTGGCGAAGCTTTTCTCGTATTCCGCGATTTTTTTAGTGGCGGGAACGATGCTCTCACTGTTTTTGTCGAAAATATATTATAGTCACGCTGCGTCCAAGACAATCGACACCCTCCACGGTTCGGCGCACTGGGCAAGCCGGGACGAAATTATACAAGCAGGCCTTTTGGATTTTCACGGTCAATCAAATGAAGAAGGCGTTGTTGTCGGAGGTTACTCACCCAAAAACAAGGATAGCGACACCAAAATCCTGCGACACAACGGGAAAGAACATATCATGGCCTATGCCCCAACGCGATCCGGCAAAGGCATCTCTCTTGTCTTTCCGACCTTGCTCGACGGCTGGAATGAGAGTACGTTTGTTTTTGATATCAAGGGTGAAAATTTTGCCGGGTCTGCCGGTTACAGACAACAAACATTAAAACACAAAATCCTTAAGCTCGATTTTACAGATCCTTACGCGATTGAGCGAGCCACAAGCGCCACTTTCAACCCGCTTGAAGAGGTACGGTTGGATTATGTCATGCCAGAGGACTATCGAAAATATGATGACAGAGGTGAACGGCGGCCTTTCAAATTAATCCAGTCCGGATCGTTTAATGAGACTGCAGCTATACAACAGATCGTTGCGATCATGGTGGATCCTCAAGGTAAGGGGCTCGAAGATCATTGGAGTAAGACTGCTTCATCTCTCATGTTAGGCTGTATCACACACCTGTTATACAAAGCTCAACTGGAGCATCTACCCTGTCCCGGCATTGCTGACGTTCTCTCTGAACTGACGCAGCCTGGCAAAAAATCCGAGGAGATCATCAAGTCTTGGCAATCTTACCCACACATGGGGGGATACTTAAAGACCAACGAGCACAACCAGGATCCCCAAAATCCGTTACGGGAGATATTTGTCCCAATCTGCCATCCCATCGTGAACGAGGAAGCTCAATCTCTCTTGAATAAACCGGATAAAGAACGCGGGAGTGTGATATCGACTGCAGTGGCTAATTTATCTTTATTTAGAGATCCGGTCGTAAGCAAAAATACAAGCCGCAGCAGCTTCAAGATCAAAGATCTGATGAAAAGAGACGACGCCGTTGATCTGTATCTTATTGTTAACCCCAACGATCAGTTGAGGCTCTTGCCTTTAACGAGATTATTCGTAACCCAGCTCGTTTTTACCCTCGTGGAGCGAATGGAATTTAAGGACGGGCGCATTGACGAAGCTGCACAATATAAACATCGCCTCCTCTTACTGCTTGACGAGTTTCCGTCGCTCGGGCGAATGGAACTGTTCGAAAAAGCCCTCGGCTTCATCGGCGGATATGGATTAAAAGCTTTTATCGTATGTCAAGGGCTCGCCCAACTCTATAAGGTTTATGGTAAAGAGGAGGCCATCCGCGCGGCGAGCCACATCCAAATTGCGTTTGCGCCGAACGAACACGAGACCTGCGAGTATCTCTCTAAACTAACGGGGCAAAAAACCATTATCAAAGAAAGCATTTCGGAAACTCGCCAGCGTGGTAAATTAATCGGCGGTGTGTCAAAACAAATATCCCTACAAGAGGTACAAAGACCGCTTTTGACACCGGACGAATGCCGACGGCTTCCGGGGTTGAAGAAAGATTCAACCGGCAATGCTACCGAAGCCGGAGATATGCTTATATTCCCCGCCGGGTACTCCGCTATCTATGGTAGGCAGCCGCTCTATTTTATGGACAAAAAAATGAGCGAGAGAGCAAAGCAGTTGCCGCAGACGTTAAGCGATTACCTCATGCCCGATATTTATAACGCCAATATCAGCTATAATTCCATCCTCAAGAAGCTGGAAGCGTTGCAGGACGCATTCTTCGGGAGCGAGAAAAACAAAGCTATCAATGAATATCGTTCCGCACTCAGGGCAACCGTACGCGATGAAGCGTTAACGAAAACACTTCCAGAAATACCCGTTCTCAACCAAGACGCTATCAAGGTGTTATTCAGTGACGCTAAAAAAATCAAAACAGACTTCGATCAATTCAAATCACAACATTCGGGTATGTTTGACGCGGAAAAAATCAGATCCTTTTCCAAAATGATTACGAGCTTTCTTGCTCTGGAAGAGTCTGTTTTAGCCTCGCCACAAAATGAACATGCATAAAGGCGCATTCTATGTACGCGCGGCTGCCTTTCGCGGCAGCCGCGCATGGGACGAGATATACAAAGCTTCGTATCCTATTACTTCCGCAGTAATAGGGTATTTAGCCCTGTCATACGGCGTTCGATTATCCCTTCTTCCTTTATTTGTGCCAGTCCTCTGGATATATTCGCCCAACAGATACATCGGTTTCCTCTGCCTGTTTGCGTATAATATCTCTGTAGCTAGGGGGCTTCTTCCAGGCGCCGCCGTTTTTCTTTCACATCAACATTCATTTATGGGTGCGTTCTTCTTATGGAGCGGCATGAATTTTGCCATATCTATGCCGTTTTTCTTATTCTATCCAAGATGTCGTAGTGGAAGGGCACTTATTTTTCCGTGTCTCTGCGCCGTTACTTACATCCTGCCGCCATTGTCGATTTTAAGCGTTGCGAACCCGCTATGCGCGACTGGTCTTCTATTCCCGCATAGCGGGTTGATAGGGCTGATGTTAATTTTTCTTGTGTATATTGCTTGCACCGTAAAGAGAGTAGTATTGACTATCTTCATTTGTGTCATCGGAGTTTTATTTTTTACCCCGGAAAGCTGCCTTTTGCCGAATAACGCCGATTCCGAGTTCTATTCTATCAACACGTCCTTCGGTTTACTGGGGAGTGGTTCTTCGGATTTCACAAATGATTTTATGCGCTCATCTATGGTCTTTTCATGTCTTAGCGATATCAGTATCTCGTCACTTTCACAACAAAACATTCTTCTGCCTGAAACTATCGCCGGGCGAGCGAATGGAATATCCCTTGATCTATGGAGGTATGAGATAAGCAAAATTCGGCGGCCATCCCAAATTGTTTTATGGGGCGCGGAGCTACCGACAGAAGGTGGAAAATACGACAATTGCCTTCTCATGTACGCGGGAAACGAAATATCTTCTGTCACACAAAGGGTACCAGTACCTTACTCGATGTACAAAGGCCCATTCTCTACCGAAGGAGCTAATCTTCATTATTTAGACAACGGAATCCTGGCTTTACCAAATGGAAGACGCGCTGCCGTATTGATATGCTATGAAGTTTTTTTAACGTGGCCGTTGCTGCGCTCTTTTGTTGCAGATGAATCACCTGATATGCTTATCTCTGTGGGCAATCTATGGTGGTGCAAAGATACGTCAATACCTGCCTCGTATTACCGTATTATCGCGCTTTGGGGACGTTTGTTTGGAGTTCCTGTCGTCACTGCAGTCAATATATAATAAAAATCGGGCGGTTGGTGTTATAATGGACGTGGCTCCGATAACAGGCAGCTCGGTTGAGGGTATGAGCCTCAACCGAGGGATTCACCGCCCGGTGTTATTGGCTCTTACGCCAAACAACTTCTAGCTTTAGTTCGAATGTCGCCCGCAGGCAACGCAGGCGGCATTTCACTTTCAGCAGAATCGCCATTTAGCCCCACCCCCTTCCGCTATCGCTTCTGAGGGCGGCCTCCCGTGCGCCCCTGAAAGAAAATTCGGAGCCACGCAGGGTCAATTATAGCATCACGACGGAGAAACGCTTGATTTTAGTCGTTGGTTCTGTCGCCTTAATTCTGCCCGATCATTTATAATAACGGTATGAAAAAACTAGCTAAGTTCTCGATAAAACGCCATATGAGATTAATTGTGTTTTCGTGTGTCATTTTATCCACTCTGATGCTTTATCTGTGCGGTTATCGTTATTCTTTCTCTGATTCACTGCCATATCGTTTCTATCGGATAATACCCCTGTATCCAGATGACAATATTTCCCTTCATGACTACGTAGTCGTCAACGCCGATACAATCTCTCATCCAACGATTCAAACAGCGATTGAGCGTAAATATATTATTATGAACCGCCTCCTTCTCAAAGAAATCGGAGCTGTCTCAGGAGACAGCATCGTTATATCCGGCGACATTGTTTTTATCAACGAAACCGAAACACCTTTGCTTATCTCCCATACGGATGGTCAACAACGCCGTCTTACACCTTTCCCAACTCCTTTAATTTTAGATAAAGACTCGTACTGGCTCATATCCAACCCAATCGGAGGCTTTGACAGCCGATATTTCGGGCCGGTGAGCCGCCATTCTATCCTGTATCGCGCAAAGCCGGTCCGTTTCGGCGTATCGAATTAATATTCCATCGGATACGGAGACGGAAACACAATATCTTGATTCACAAACAACCCCATTCTTTTGCCTGCGGCGATGCGTATAGTAGGGGCTATGTTCAGAGCTCTATCCATGATCTTGCTGTTCATTTCAATAATATTGGATGCGAGGGACTCCATCATGACATCGCGCGGTGCCTTCTTTTCATTGCGACTAACAATACGCGAATCATTACCGCCGGCTACGACCTCCGCTCCTGCGATAAAGAGCGATGATATAAGCGCAGATAAAAACATCTTGTCCCAGTGTTCATTAAGCCGACCTGAGACTCCATTATATCCGGATTGATCCGTCCCCGCGGTACCGGCGATATTAAGCGTCGTCCCGTTTGGAAAAACTAATCTGTTCCACACAAACATGATTCTTTTGTCTCCGAAGCGGGTGTCGGTGTTATACACGCCAATGACCATCGTCCCCTTGGGAATGAGCACATGCGATCCATCGGTGGTATCCCAGACGTTTTCAGCAACTTGCGCCCGCACCATCCCCGGAACGCTCGAATCTACGCCGTTCATGAGGATTGTCGGTATCATGGTCCCAGCCTTGAGTTCCCACCGGAACTGTTTGGGAATCGGGATGTTTTCTGAATACCCGTGCGCAGTCATTTTTTGCGCGCCATTTGCGTCCATTAGAAAATTCTTTTTTTGCTCAGAAGTTGTCATCTGTTGTTGAGGCAAATCTAGCGCTGATCCTGATGAGGTGTTTATCATGCCCTGTTGCAGCGACCGTGCGTCCATTTGATTATCCATTAAGCGTTCGCCGGTATCCTGTCTCTTAAACTCGCTAACCTCTGGTTTCTCCATCAATGCTCTAGTTTTTAATGCCCTCATTTCTTCTGCAGCTTTAGAATACGCGTCATCGGAATAATGTTGCTTGGGGCTTTCATGGATTTGTTGAAACCCTTGCGGCGAACGTGGCTCAGTATAACCAAATGTGTTTTTTGAAGGGTCGGCTTGAAGAGATTGGCTCTGTGCCTTTTCCCTCGCATCGCTCTCAAGGGCCATCACCCAACTGCTGAGTTCTTCATCGTTGGCAGCGCTTACCACATTGTTTTCAGGTACCGTCGGCGCATCCTCCGTTTTCTCCGAAAAATCCATTTGCCAGGACAGTAATAATATGACGATTCCCATAATCCCAATGAATAGAAATACGCCCTTTTTACTATTTTTCTTGTTTACTTGTTCGCTGGCATATATATTTGGAGCGCCATTAGCGTCCCGGCTACCATGCTGATTCAAATCCGCCATTATTTTGCTCCCGTGCGTTGACTTAACCGCCTTATCACAACTCTGTCTTGTAGGGCACCACTTCCTACAATCAATGCGCCAACCTCAAAAACCTTATCGATGACCATCATGTCATTCTCTATAAAGCGGTAATTGACGACTATTTGTTTTTTCTTTTCAAAGACAACGAACACAGGAGCCTCTACGCTGCGGATCGCGCTCTTTTGCGAAAATCGCAGATAGGTTTTAACACCATCGTCGTAGGCAGCAACAGGTTTCCAGCGAATGGAATTCTTCCCTTCGATTTTATAGTTCAAGTGAAGATCTTCGGGGTTTATGACGTATCCTTCTTCCTTTGTCTCATCCAATTTTCTTTCATCACGCCTGTTCTGTATGAAATTGTCCCAATCTTTCAGCGCTTCAGCCGGGTATGTGAAAGATACAGACGGCATATATTCTTTCGCGCTGGACATCAGATTCAAATTGTACCTGCGCTTATTAGTCATAATCACTAAATTTGTGCTTATATCCGGCATCAAGGGTTTAACAAGCACAGAGATTTGTCTGGATTTCCCCTCTCCGACCTCGCCAGGGACAAATACCCAACGTGTGGCATCTCCGGGATGAACCCCGTTTACAATTTCTCCGGGCTCTAAAATGATATCCGTCACGTACATCGGTCGACATACAACTTTCGGAATGTAGGTTTGATAAGCAAAAACTATGTCGCCTGTTTGCCCCAGCGTGGGTGGGACACCATTTTTAGCCCCGTGGAATTCTTTAACAAGAGCCAGCGCCTCTCGGTCAATATCCCTTTTCTCAAGATCCTCGACTACGTTAAGCCACCTTTTTGCCTGTTGCTCTTCTTCGTACTCGCGTGGTGTTAGCATCTTTCCGCTTCCGCTACCGCTATAGACGGTTTCACCGGTATAAGGATTAACCTCTCTGATTTGTGTGTTATTAGCCGGAGAATATAACGCGTCCCCCAGTTCGTTAGCGTACTTTTGAGGATCAGCCAATGTAAGGCTGCCGTCGTTCATGATTATCAAATCACTCATTTCTACATCGATGACTTTCCCGTTATATTCAAAACTTACTTTTTCAGGTGTCACCACCTTGGCGTCAGCAGGGTAAGCCGCCGAAACACAGGTGATCAGAACGGATACAATGAACCAATTAAACAATAACTTTTTCAACATTCTTGCATACCTCGCTTATTTAATATGATATCTCTGAAAAACTAAAATCGATGATGAATATCCCCAATGGATTATCCAGAACCCCTTTCATCGAAGTTGGGCTGCGTATAGCAATGTCAAATATTCCTCTATATTGTTTTGATCCCTCGGTTTTTCCGTCTATGAATGTGTCTTCTTTCCATTCCGCCTGCCATTTATGTTCCGATAATGGCAAGACAGAATTTATGGTCACGACAACCTTCTTGCTTTTCCCATCAAACAAAGGATTATTGCCTGAATAATATTCTCTGTAATGTGTCTCTGCCGATGAGCCCGCTAGCGTTGTGTTGTGAACAAATTTCATCATTTCCGCTTGCGCAACAGGGTCGTTATAAACCGTTTTCATAGATTGTATGTAGCGACCTATGCGCGATATGATCATCCTGGAGTCAACTTGCGACGGATTCAGTGGTTGAACAGCGAGTTCGTATCCATGTGAATCTACCTGGACAACATAAGGAATGATGGTAAATCGCGAAGAATAGTAGATTGTAGCGATGACACATAAAAAACAGCAAACCAAGAGGCCGAAAGATATCCTCCTCCACATCACGGCATTTTGCGAGAGGAATCCATATCTCTCGGCAGCCTCTCTCCTACCGGCAAGAAATGGGTCCCTTGCTATCAATACATCTTCTTCGTTTATCGCTTTAATTTTTTTAAACGTCCCCGGTATCATCAGCTCTTTTTCCCACCTGATCCAGGCGCGCTCATGGTGTTTCCCGACGACCTGCCGCCGTTAATCCCCGTAAACGTTTTCATGGCCTCTTTAGCTCCTGTCATCGCCGCCCCTTTTTGAGAAGCACCGTTACTTCGAGCGCTTTTCCGTGCATCAGAAAACGAAGCAGCGGTATCCTTCACCCTTCCACCTATTTTCCTAGCGACACCAGTGGTCTTCGCGGCAATTTCACGTGCTTTTCCCGGTGCTTTATATGCCATTTTTGCTGCGCTCATAGCTGCACCAGCTGCCGCAAAAATAGGTGCGTTGAAAGCGCCTCCTCCAAGCGATGTGGCTTGCCCCGACATTATCAGAGACGCCATGTTTGGTATTGCTTTTAACAACATAAACATAACTGCCTCAGCAGCAACCATCGGTAAACATACGCTAACCATACCTTCTCCTGTGATAGACGCAGTTCTAATAATATTAGGCCAGCCTTGTGTTATTGAAATAATTATTTGCAACACAAAGGAAACCAAAGCACATTTTAGAGCTGCTGTGGCAAGTCCTTTTATATATCCGACAAAAACATCTTTGAAATAGGGTATAAAGATCAGTGAAATCGTGAATAATCCGGCGACCATAACAAAAACCATTTCCATCTGGCATACAAGTAGCGTTGCCCCCATCAAATAAAAAAGAATACTCATCGCACTCATGAGTAACCCCAACAAGAAATGCGTGCCCATATGCATCCAGCTTAATTGTTCCATCGCCTCTTGTATTGGCTCCACTAACACTCTTTGTGTTTCAATTATTGTTTGAAAATCGGCAGACTGTTTCGTTATGACATAGCCAAGTTTTGAAATACTCGTTGCCATCTTGTAGATAAGCAAAGGATCCGTTTGCAACATCCACACAACCAGACCGATCATGAGAATATACCTCATGCTCACAATAATTATAGAATCAATAGATAGGCTTCCGTTTACGGCTAAATCCTTCAAAGAAAGTATCCACCCTATAGTACAGAATGTGGTCGTAAGGCTCAGCACTATTTTTGCAGTAGTATTCAACCATTTCGTGACTGCTTCCAATTTAATTGACGTCACAATTGTATCCATTGCAGACAACGCCACGTTCACACGCTCTCCAGCTGCGTATAACGGCTTAGTTGCGATTATGATAAATATGATTATCACAGAAATACTTAATAAACATCGTTTGTTCAGTACGTAAGCCAAAGTCACGGCCTCCTTCTGCCTTGCAGTAAAGCGTCCTTGCGAACGTTAATTGCCTTTCGCCAAGGTTATTACGATGTTTTAAGTGAGCAGCACTGCTCCTACCCGTCAGATCTGTTTAACCGCTTGTCGCAGAGCCGCGGACTAGAGTAGACACTCGCGGGTGCTTATATATTCTCGAATAACTCAACGCCCGAAGCGCTTGGGCTAGTCAATAAGGACTTGTGGTTTCACAAGCCACCCCCTCTATAGGCGGTGGCTTGTGACCAAATTCAATCCATCCAATCCGCTTTCAGTGGTTTATTACTGGGTTTCGTTTTTACAGGCGCGTTATATCTTTCGTATTCTGCCTGCATTTTTTTATCATATGCCTCAAAATATTCCACTAAGTCTGCGTTTTTCTTTTCCGTTGCTTGATACTCTCTCTCGATTACCGTATCTCTCACTATCCATCCACAACCAAAAGAAAGAACCAGTGACACGCAAAATATTATTACTGCTTTTTTATTAATCATTTATCAATCCATCCAATCTGCTTTTAGTGGTTTGTTACCGGGTTTCGTTTTCACAGCCGCGTTATATCTTTCGTATTCCTGTTGCCTAATATCCCCCTTCGATCTTTCCGTTTCCAACGTCACTGCTGTAATATGCGCCTGCGTCATCAGGAGTTTCCTGAGGCTCATCAATTCCTGAGATTGAAACGCCATTAACTGATTGATTGACGTGAGAAGTTGGTTGCGCCCATCTGCTGACATTGCTTTTTCTCGCAGTTTCTTCAGCACCTCGTTGCTATTCTGCAAATCATTATTCATAATCCCCAAGGTCGTCACTATTGAACGAGTGGTTTCACGCTGAGTTGTCGTTATCTCCCTGTACTCTTTCTGAAAATCAGGCGCATTCTTGATTGTTTTTTTCAAATCCACATAACTCTTAAACTTCTTCGCCATTTCTTCATCCAGGTTGGCAAACTGATATGCCAAACCTTTTGTTTTCATCATGACTCCATTTATGTCGTTATACAGATTTCCTACTTCGCCAAAAAATTTATCAGGTAAATTTTTCGTGTTCCGCACCATATCTTCGATCATTTTTATCTGGTTCTGTATTTGCTCTGTCGATTTTTTGACTTGCTCAATCAATTGCGCATTGTTCGCGAGCTGTGTCATTTCCGAAGCTCCTCCGACGGGAAGGACACCGCCTCCGGCATTCGCGGCAGTCAGATTTATAACTGAGAACACTAGCGTTAATACGATAAATGTTAATAATCTCCTCACTGTTATTCACCACTTTCTCTCATATCGCTTCTTCTTCCGACACTGCGTTTTTCGCCATGTACTCCTCGTATTTTTCTAACCAGGCTTCCCCCCAATCGGATAGGCCTCTTTGTTCCAACCAAGCTGACGGCCATTTCTCACCGTAAATTTTTATCAATGACCGTATGGCTTTTAAATCATCCTTGCCGGCCGCACCAACAAATGACAGTGCGACTTCTCCCAAACCAAGGTCAAAGAGCCGGTAATTCCGACTGTTGGGCGCTGTATAGTAATAATGCCTCTTCATCACACCTATCTCAGAAACCAACATGACTTGTTTACTATTTAAGTTGAGATAGCCCATGTACAGCTTTTTCAGGTCTTCATTCATCGCCGAAGGATTGGGCAGGAGGATTCTTGTAAAGCACGAATCGAGTATCGTTTGCCTGATTGGACTGTCCAAAATATGGGAGAGGTTCTGCGTAGCCAAAACCACAGCGCAATTTTTCTTACGGAGAACGAGGAGCCATTCCGCAAGCTTCTCCTGGAACATCGGATGATTTAACGCCGTCCAAGCCTCATCAATAATAATGAGACTCGGCGGGTTCATTTTGCCCTCCACTGTCTCATTCAGGCGTTTTTCTATTTCTCGGAACAAATGAACGAAAATAGGGACAACCAATCTTTCGTTCATGTTATACACATGTTCCATCTCAAATACGGTTAAATGTTTATAGCGAATTTCATTGCTGTCGCCGTCCAAAAGGAGACCTCCGGGATGTTCACCTGCGTAGTATGCCAAGAGTTCCCGAAGCCTCATATCTTGGATGGTACCGAGGAAGTGCGTCATCGTTCTCTCGTTGGCATCGCGCGTCGTACTTGCCATCGTCTGAATCGCGTTGTGTATCAACTCTCGTTGTTCGGGCGTACACGCAGCGTTTTGCGACAATACAGCGACTGTTTCCAGCCATTCCTGAGCGATAAGCCTCTCCTGTGGGGTATCGATTGATGCAAGCGGGCAGAATCTGATTGGCCTGCCGGATCCACTCGGTGCGCCAATATCGTAATGTGCAGCATCGAGACACGCCGCGGCGAGCGGGAACATGCTGTACCCCTTATCGAAGGCGAAAACCCTTGAACCTTCGTATCGCTCGAACTGGCTCGCGATAAGAGCTAAGAGCGTCGATTTGCCCGCGCCGGTAGGACCTAAAATCAGTGTGTGGCCAACGTCTCCGTCGTGCAGGTTAAGCCGAAACGGTGTTGAGTCAATCGATGCGCCCTGGATCAAGGCGGGACTGTTAGGCGGGAAATGTCCGGACGGGCAGTATTCTAGCCCGGCCCAGTCAGTTGTCGTAGGTATAATATCCGCAAAATTCAAGCTGTTGATCAAGGGTTTCCTTACATTCTCATATCCATGACCGGGCAGCGATCCGACGAAGGCCTCAAAGCCGTTCCGTTTTTCGATCTTCGCGCCAAACCCCCTGAATTCAAAAGCCTTTACTACTTCACGGGCACGCTGCTCCAATTCATCGTCATCTTTCCCCCTGATAATAACGACACATGTGTGATGCCCGTAGCAGACGTCGCCGCTCTCAAGCGGCATAATCGCAGCATCAATATCTTCAACCATACTCACCGCGTCAAGATTAACGGGAGCGTCGAAATTGTTGAGCAGAATGGAGATGAAGCTTCTCATTTTTTGCGCCCACTGTTTGCGGATGTTATTCAACCTCTCAGAGGCATCTGAGTAATCCGTAAGGATGAATCGATTGCTAAATCGAGCTTCGTAAGGGAGACGGTTAATCGCGTGTAACATCCCTGGATAGCTTCCATGCGGGTAACCAACCACGCTCACAATGGCGATTCTGTTATCATCATAAATGATCGGCGTCCCATTTAGCATGTCTCGCGCAAAATAGGTGTCGAGATATGTCGGGCAAGGATGCGGAAGCCTCACTGGATGCCAATGCCCGTTGATAACATAATTTACCGCCTCGAGAAGTTGGAAATTTAAAAATTCTTCTCCGTCTTCCGTCGTTACCTTCTCAACTAGCATCCTCTTCAATTTTATCGCCTTACTCGCCGTCAACACGTCCTCTATTTCCAGCAGTTTGTCTTCAAACTGCCGAAGATTTTTTTCGGAACGCTCGGCTGCATCCTTCTCTCTTTCGCCTGTGAAAAAATTGACCACCTTTCTCAAGGCTGAGGATCGTTCGTAGATAGGTGGGATATATGTAAAGAATAACGCGATCTTGCTCTCAAAATGACTACCTTCCTGCTTATGGAAATGCGCTCTTTCCGCATCAATGAGAATATTAGTCGGCTCCTTAAAAAACCCGACCGGATATTTTTCAGCAGGTTTCCTTATCATTTCGACGTGCAACATCCAACCTTCGCCAAAACGCGTGAACGCGCGGCTTATAAAGGCCGTTAATACCTCGACCTCCTCTGTCGTAGCGCTCTCAAGATCAGGGCCTTCGTACCAAAACCCAGCAAGGAGAGCGTTATTTTTGCATTCGATGACACCCTCATTCACCAACGTGAGGTACGTTAAGATGTCGGCGAAGCCTAATTCCTGCTTCGTTTTGTATAACCCGTCAATCATTTTTACCACCGCTTGGGTTTTATTTTTGTTCTCCATCCGACTGTGGTGACTGCCGGATAATAATGCCGATAGAGCACACTTCTCCTATATACGGCACTCATTTGCGCGTCATACTTAGCCATTTTACCGAGGGTTATTTTGCCGACGACATAAATAAACACCGCCGCAATAAAATTAATAAAGCTACCCAACACCAATGCTCCAAAGGTCAAAAGCGTGACAACCATAAGCAACATAAGACATAAAAATCGTTCACAGCCCATCATTAGCTGTGGGCGAGTAAGGCTTCTATGTATGGGGATCACTCTTAATTCGTCATCGCCGAACATGTCAAAGGGTCATTGCGGAGTTCAGGCCGAAGAGGCTCAAGACCGTCGGTGCCATCCCAAGCATGCCAGCCAATATTGCCGCAACTGCAATCCATCTCACCCATCCGCCCATATCAGCTCCTGTGAAGGCGACCGCGCAGAAACCGCACACAATCATGAACAGACCCAACGCAAAAGCCACTTTCCCGGTTAGAGATTTTTGCAGGGTTTCAAGGGATTTTTCCCACGGTAAATCTGTCCCAGTGCCGGATGCATAGGCGTTACCCTCACACACAAAAGATATAATTGCAACTGCAATGATAATCAGCGCTGCTGCCTTCCAAAATATTTGCATTAAAAATTACCTCCCCTAGTTTTTTCCAGATACCTACCTGAGTCCAAGTCTCGGTGCCTGAATATGTAACTGCACTGGTATTCGCCATTTTTATATCCTGTCACTTCCAGTATCTCAACGACTTGGCGGCCAATTTTACCGTATTCTTTCATATAGACAACGACGTCTACCGCAGAGCCTATAAGTTCTTTCATGGGTGACGGGGTGACTTCCAGAATCATCTGCTCCATCCTTATGAGGGATTCCCATGCGCTGTCCGCGTGCAACGTTGCAAATCCACCGCTGTGCCCTGTGTTCCACGCCTTTAACAGCTCAAGCGCCGCACCATCACGAACTTCCCCCACGATGATCCGATCGGGACGACAGCGCAATATCACTTTCAGAATATCTCTCATTGTGATCCCTTCGCACGTTGTGAAGCTGTCTTTGTTCTTTGTCGCACACTGGAGCTCTTTAGTGTCCTCCATCAAGAGCAATCTATCGTTGGGTGAAATTCCCAACATTTCTTTGATCAGGGCGTTGCCGAGCGTCGTCTTGCCCGAACTCGTTCCGCCAGAAACGATGATATTTTTGCGCCTCTTTATCATGTCCCTTAGGTAATCTGCGTATTTTGCTTCGATGCGGCCTTCCTCAATGTACTGTGAAAGTGGAAACAGTCCGCTGGCATGTTTTCTAATACACAGCATCGGCCCAGCCGGGCTCAGTGGGGGAATTGTTCCCTGTACACGGGAACCGTCCAGTGGAAGCACACATGATAACGCCGGTTTTTTTACATTAATTTCCGCGTCATTCATCGCCGCAATTGTTCCGAGGGCAGCAAAGAGCTTATCCGGTGCGATAGTCTCGCCAGTGTCGTAGAGCCCTTTGGTTTTCTCTTCAACCCAAATACCCGAATCCTCGGAATTAACGATGATTTCGAGGACTTCCTGGTTTTCAAGCACTGCAACAACAAACGCGCCGAGCTCGTTCCTGAGTTTTGAATATAGTCTTCCTAGCTGCTCAATATTTTTTATGCGCATACCTCAATGCCTCGCAATAATAACCAGAAATCTTCATAACAAAAAGCACATATATAGCGTTACACACACGCTCGTGCAATATATCAGCATAACCGAAATTTTATATAGGTATTTTTACATGCTCTTTGTGAAATAGTCTTCGGAACCCAAACATACGTTTGCCTTATAAGAAAACGCAAAACAAGCGATAAGCAGTGATTCATCCTCAAAAAAGCGCTATGATTAGCGTTGCAGAATCGCATCATCTGATCACAATCAATTACAAGTCGTCCATATAACGTCTTATAAGACATTTTTACAAGATTGATCATTATTCATCAATCGCCACACACTCTTTCGTCAAGTAAGCGTCAATCACCAGTTCGGCTTCTTCCACATCAAAAATGCCTATAAAACGTGTAATATCAGGTCACCACAGCATTTGATGCTAAGGAAGCTTTTACACATCTCCATAAACAAAAATGGTTTTCGCGCGCGTCGAGTTTTCAGACAGGACTGTGTGGGCGCGCCTTGATATCTCTGCAATGAATCAGGTTGTGGCCAAAGCACAAGCGAAAACGATACCCTTCATGACACATACGTCAACTTGATTGGTGGCGATGGCGACGATCTGCTTGAAGGCAAGCCTGGGATGACACTTATGTTTGGAATCTCGGGGATGGAAACGACACAAATTACCGGCTCTCGGAAGTACTCTTTGTGGACGACACGATTTTGACGGCACAGGATATGGACGAGATCACAGCAGGAATCAATGATCCGTCACAAGAAGCGACAACGTTTGAAGGGCTTCCTCCGCGCCAGAACCGGTGAAATTCAGCTACGACACTCTATATGTGCCTTTTTTTCACCTAGGCCAGAACCGGTGAAATTCAGCTACGACACTCTATATGTGCCTTTTTTTCACCTAGGCCAGAACCGG
>Ga0153940_1000216_pt1 | contig 33990 bp, 36 predicted proteins | sample TSNJ024MetaG_FD_104736 | JGI IMG/M metagenome (GOLD analysis project Ga0153940, IMG submission 104736) | Attine ant fungus gardens microbial communities from New Jersey, USA - TSNJ024 MetaG | ecosystem: Host-associated > Fungi > Mycelium > Unclassified | place: USA: New Jersey, Brendan T. Byrne... | reverse complement strand
CCCAGTATCCCGCGAGGTATTTTTTGTGAGTGTAGCAAAGCGGAAGTCACAGAAAATCCGAGGACTGCCAGCGCGAAATTATGCAGAATGCATAATTTCTGTGCATCGCGAAGCGTGTTACTGTTCGCAGCCCTATGGGCTGTGAATAGTAACCTAAGTTTCACTTTATCCCCTAAAACATCTTGACAATTCCTGACATTTTATTCATGATATACATATATTACCTACCTTACATTGTCAATGGAAGGTGTTATTCGGAGGATAAACATACCATGAAAAAGAATACTGAATCCAAACTTATCGCAAGTGCCGTATCTTTACTGCTGGCGGCACTTTTCTTCGGCGCATGCCTAAAAGTACCCCCCCTAACCACCTTTATAACAGCCTACGGCAATCTGAACATACTGACCTTCGCCGGCACCACCATCCTGTTCTGTTTGGCCTTCCTTCTTATCTACACCCTCCTTGAACATAAAAAACAACCCTTTACCCTTTTTAAAATGGATCCTATAGAATGGACAGTTAAAAAACAACCCTTTTAACTGAAACAGTTTTATAGGGTTCGTTTTTGCGTTATAATTGTCCTATCCTAAGGGAGGTTCATTATGTCGCAGATACTATTTGATAACGAAGCAATTCAGCTGTTGGAACGTAATCCTTATGTAAAGCGTGTCAGTAAAAAAGCAATTACTTATTCAGATGAATTCAAAGAAAAATTCATGCTGGAATATGAGGTCGGAAAATATCCTACCCAGATATTCAGGGATGCAGGCTTTGACGTTGATATGCTTGGAATGGATCGAATTAAAAACTTTAAAAAACGTTGTAAAAAGATGGCCGTAAGGGAGGCTGGATTTACCGATACCAGGAAAACAAATTCAGGTCGTCCAACAACAAGGGAATTATCTTTGGAAGAACAATTGGAACGCCTAAAGCACAAGGTAAAATACCTTGAACAGGAAAATGAGTTCTTAAAAAAAATCGAATTTCTAGACAAGCAGGCGGAATGGAAAGAAAAACGGAAGCAGCTCCGGAAGAAAAATTCAGACTCATCCAAGAAATAACGCAGCGTGACAACAACGAAATGAATATAAGCTGGTTATGTGAGATGGCTGGCGTGTCAAGAAGCGGATACTATAACTGGCGGGGTTCAAAAGACAAGCGAAAGGACAGAGATGCACACGACAAGGCTGATCTCCAGCTGATCCTGGAGGCTTATCAGTTCCGCGGCTATGACAAGGGCAGACGTGGTATTTATATGCGTCTGCTCCATATGGGGATCCGGATGAACCAAAAGAAAATCAGCCGGCTCATGAAAAAATTCAATCTGTCCTGCCCCATCCGAAAGGCAAACCCATACCGCAGAATGGCAAAGGCACTCAAAACAGATGCGGTGGCTGACAACATTGTGAACCGTGAGTTCAGAGAGCATGGACCGGGAAAGATCATCCTTACCGATATCACGTACCTATTTTACGATCATGGTGACAAGGCTTACCTGTCAGTCATGAAGGATGCCTTCACCAAGCAGGTTCTGGCATATGTTGCAAGTCAGTCCCTGGAAGTTGATTTTGTACTGGAAACCATGAAAATGCTACTGGAACGACATCGGAAAGCTTTACAGCCGGATGCCATTGTACATAGTGATCAGGGATGCCATTATACAAGCGTCTCCTTTCGTGAGCTGCTAAAAGACAAGAAACTCAGGCAGTCCATGTCCAGGCGCGGAAACTGCTGGGACAATGCACCGCAGGAGTCCTTTTTCGGGCATATGAAGGATGAGATCCATCTGGAAGACTGCCATTGCTATGAAGCCCTTTGCGCGAAGGTTGATGATTACATGGATTATTATAACAACGACAGATACCAGTGGGAGCTTGCGAAACTCTCTCCAAACCAGTATGCAGAATACTTGCGGACTGGGATATATCCGCTTCCCGTCTGATGATCCCCCTTTCCGGAAAATATCCGGCTGGCGTCTTTGCAAGGGCTTCGTTCCTTGGTCATGCCGGACCACCCGGCTTTCAATTCTGCCCACTTAACCCTGTCCACATATGTGTCATAGTAAAGAAGCGGTTTTTGGAAGTCACCCTGCCCATTGTATGAACGGCAATGGGCAGGCAATCCGGAGTCATTTCATCCGAAATGCGCTGCCGACATTATATTACGCAATAAGAAATTTCACAAGCGATCAATATCCCGGTGGGAAATCTATCCTGAATTGTTTGAGGATGCCCTCTAATAGTTCTATTCTGTCACGCAGTTGTTGGATTTCAATCCAATTACCATGGCATAATTCATCGGCTTCCTCAAGCTCATGAAGTGTTAACTGATAATCCATCCACTTGATACATCTGCAGTCTTTGCTGAAAGCGCAGTAGTCATTCATGGGCACCGCCTTTCTGGCTGGTTAGTTGCAGCTGCTGACTGCTGCTCCCAAACAAGTTCTTCCAGGAACTGCCTGTTAAGTCGTATCATGATGGCATTTCCCGCAAGCTGCAGGTTATTGCTGTCCAGATTGCCAAGAAGGGACAGCGGTGTCGTATACCTGTCTGACCAGCCATTGTAAAGGTTGAAGCCAAGCCTTACCAGTGCTCCCGCCCCTGATGAAAAATCCACATCCGGATTGTTAAGGCAGGCACATATGCAGTGACCGTCAGGATCATAGATGAACCTCCTCTTCTGGTAGAGTCCATCATTCCCCGCAATGAGATAGAACAGGCTGGTACGTTCCGAATCCCAGGGCTCCATGCTGTCTTCTGCTGCCATGAGTATGAAACGTTCCCGGTGCAGTGGGCTGACAAAATGTTTTACCATCATGCTCCACCCCCTAACATCTCATGTTGCATAACATAGTGCACCAGATGTTCATCAATCAGCCGCTTACCTTCATCCATAAAAAATTTATCCATATATTGTTTGCGAACACGGGTTGGATTTAAGAACCTGCAGCTTTTCTGGTAATGGAAAAGTTGCAGGTTCTTATAACCGTATCCTCTCCTTGAACAGAGGATACATATATTTTTAATTAATTTAAAGTGGTCTTTTTAAAAATGTCCTTGACATGGGGTCCATTTCATTTCAGACACACCTGGGTAAAATACCTTGCAGTGCTGCTCTTTTTTATTTCCAGCCTGCTCTTCCTACTGTTCTCCTTCCAAATGGAAGGACTCATTGAAGGCGGTGTTACCTACAAATACATCTGGCATAACATCCCCCTCGCCCTGCTGATCATATTGCTGGTAACCGAAACTATATTTTTCTTTGCTCTGCTGCGCCACAGCCGCATAACCATCCCCGCTAACCTTTTTTACTTGTGGTACATGGGCTTAACCATCCTGATCGGCTACACCTTCTACACTCCAGACATTTTCGGCCGTATGATCCGTGCCGACAGCGCTCACGGACACGCCTACTATAACTCTATCTACAACGTATTCTGCAGCGCTCCATACACCGAAACCACCACCAGCATTTACGGCCACTACGCCCTCTTTTTCAAGCTCCCATTGAAAATTATGGGCGGCCATTTTACTGATTTTATTCTTCTTTGTGCACTTATCGGTGCATTCTCCTTTTTATGCATGTTTTTAGCTCTCCACTTACTGGTAAAAAATCCAACCCTCCGCATCCTCGGCTCTCTTGCCATGACCCTGCCCATTCTCTCCATGCGCGGCGGATACTACTGGCAAGTATGGCCCCATCGTATCATTTTCATGAGCATCATGCTCCTTTTAGGCGCCTTCTACCTAAACCAAAAAAAGAAGCACCCCACCAGCAAGCGCCTAACCTATATCATCTGCCCCGCCGGCTACATAATCTCCTGCCTGGCAATTCTATGGAACACCGAATCCGGCCTTTTTTGCGCCCTGGGCTGGGCTTCCTTCTGGCTCATAATCCACCTCACCACGACACCTTTTGGCCTCCTTGCAGCCCTAAAAACAGCCATAACACACCTCACCAGTTGTGTTATCAGTTTTTTTGGCGCCTACGCCCTTGTCAACCTATACAACACCCTGCTAAAAGCCCCCGCAAATTCCATAAAAGAGTTTCTCTTCCCTCTTCTCTCCAGCTCTTACATGACCGATTTGCTCATGCTTGATCTCCCCCTCTTTCCCAGCGCCTACATGATAGTAATCGCCTTACTTTTCATTGCTATAGCCTGGGGCCTGTCCTGCATGACCATCTTCCCCAAAAATCAAAGCTCCCGCCAGCCCAAAACCCAAGCTCCAGGCACCCCCAGCCCCCAGCAGGTATATCCCCTCCCAGCCCTCCCCTGCTACTGCTTCTTCCTGGCCATCATAACCCTGGGCCAGCTCACCTACTTCATCAACCGCCCCGCCTACCACAACCTGGACATCGTCCACCTGCCGCTAATCCTCCTCCTATGCATCCTATGCACCCGAGGAACCCCAAACCTAAAAACCTTAACCCCAAAAACCCTAAAAACCCTCCCCTTCCCCGAAATCATTAAAATATGCTTCAGCGCCCTAACCCTAGCCACCCTGTTAACGCTCTCAACCGGAACCCTAATTCAATACAGCTACAACACCGACATCAAAAAAGACTACCACAACACCAGCGAACTCCAACAGTTCGCCAACACCATAGCCGCCGAAGTCCCCCCAAACACCTACGCCTTCGGCGTATCCGTCCCGGAAATCTACAGCCTCCTCCACTGGAACACTAACTGCTATACCCTGGACTTCGTAGACATGTCCCTCCGCCCCCAAGTAGCCGACTACGTCCTCCAGGACCTACAACAAAAAAATCCTCCCGCCATATTCACTGCCGAAGAAGCCCTCCCCAGCCTCCGCAAATATGCCTCCACCGACACCACCTGGCTCGACCAAACCTACACCCCCTCCAAAACTTTCGAATACCGCGGCACCACCTTCATCTACCACACCCGCACCACCACCTAACCCGTTACTATTCACTCCAATCCATACAGGAGTCTGGCAAGCCAGACTCTTGCGCGCGAGTGTGCATCCCCCGGATTTCTCGCCCCCCAAAGCCGTCTATTTCACCTGATACATTTCTTCCCCATCCTGACCAACCATATCCCTCCCTTTTTCAACCACCTACCCCATCGCCACTTAACCTCCCTCCTTGAAATCCGTAGGCATCAGCATGCCACCATAGCGGACGGCAGACCTAACATGAGTGTCTACATTATCTTACTGAAAAATGGATGGAATTACTGGACAAAATGTGTCTCCCAGACACATTTTGAATTCGTCTGAAGCGCGTATTCATCAAGAATACGGGCTGAATACGAATGATTCCAGTAATTCCATCCATTTTTCAGTTAGATAATGTTAACGAATGTTCCAGGCTGCCATCCGCTATGGTGGCATGCTGATGCCGACCTGATTTTTCACCTACTCTTCCTCAAACTCCTGCAACGACTCCGGCATAGCACTTACAATCCTATGTACCTCCTTATAAGAAGCCATAAACTTCTTCTGCGCCTGATTAATCAATTCCACGATCTCATTCATCTCCTGCTGCACTTCAACATACCGGCGCTTCCCATCAGCCAGTTTCTCATCAATCTCCAGCTGCACAGCATCCACCCGTCGTGCGGCCTCAGCCTCAGCCTCACCCAGAATCCGCTCCTTCTCCTGCTCCGCTTGATCAATCGTCTCATCCGCCTTAATCTGCGATTCTACCAAAAGCCGCGAAATACTCTCAAAATGATCCGTATATTTCTGATACTTATCCGAAAACTCCTTCTCCAGCTGGACCATCTGCGTATCCTTCTTGGCCAGCTGCACGTCCTTCTCTTCCAACTGCACATCCTTCTTGGCCAACTGATCCTTCAGCTCCTGAATCTCCGTATTCTTCACTTCCAATTCTTTCAACAGTCTGCTCTTCTCCGCTGCCGCCGCGCCCTTCTGATTCTGAAACTGTTCCAAAACATCTTCCTTATCATAACCGCCCATTAATGTTGTTCGAAAAACTTCATGTTCACTCATTATAATCCACCTTTCTAAAATCTATTGTAAATATTTCTCAATAATCTCCCAAATACTGTCACGCTCAAATCCCAACTTCCATTCTGCCACTCCGCCAAGCTCATATTCCTGAACCAGCTTCATCTTCTCTTCAATGGACTGCTCGTCTTCCATCCAAATCCGGTAAAGCGCGTCATCTGCCTGCAGCTCCGCTACATTTTGTCCAACGCTTTCATCCCAGACCACCTCCATATTATGCTCTTTGACATAATTAGAAGCTCCATTCATTCCCAGCACCTCACTGGTCACATTACTGGATCCATATGGTTCCGCCCAGACCCGGGTATAAAATGGAATTCCACTGATCAACTTTTCCTTTGGCACCGCTAACAGTGCCTCCTCAATCCCTGATCTTACAAACCCAATGGAAGCAACTGAACCCGCCTGGGAATCACCATTATAATGTTCATCATATCCCATAATAATTACATAATCCACCACAATTCCCTGCTCCTTAAGGTCATAGTGCATATTATACGGTTGCGGAACCGGATTATCCACCGAAAGCACTAATTTTTCCTTCCGGCACGCAATAGACAGCTCACGTAAAAACTGTACATAATGAGGCCCTGTTTCTTCGGTAATACTCTCAAAGTCCACATTGATCCCATCCAATCCAACTGCTTTGGCTTCCTGAACCAGTTTTTCAATAACCTTGGCCCGTTTTGAGGTAAATGACAATACATTATAAGTTTTCATATCCGGATTAAAGTTATCAACCAGTCCCCACACTTCTAATCCGGCAGCATGGGCCTGATCAACATACTCCTTACTCGCCAGAGATGTAATCTCCCCTTCTTCGCCAACCAACGAAAACCACGTTGGTGATATGGTATTCAAACCTGTTGCCGCACCAATCATCTCCTGTAACGCTCCGTTACCTTCCTGGGATGTCACCTGATGCCATGCCAGATTAATCTTATAATCCTCTTGAATCGAAGTATATTCGGGCATTTCTTTCTGTGAAACCCACTCCACGGCCTCGGGCTGGGATATCTTCGTCTTCTGAATATATCCTGCATACCCATCTGCAGAAGCTACTTTACTCCAATCCTCTAACTCCTCCAGGACAAACAGTTCTTCGTTTGCTTCAACCTTTTTCAAAATGTCGCTTTTAATGCCGCCTTTCAGGCGGATTTCACCAGACTTTTCAACAACCGTCTGTTGCCGGTTTCGTTCTGGTGTCAGGACAACAATCCGGCTTGGATCCTCATAAGCCGTATACTGCATATCCGTATATTGTTCTATAAAATCCAGCGCCAGGTAAAAGTCTTCGTCCACGGACTTCACAATCTCGTAGTCCTCTTCCTCCTTCCCTTTTGCTGTGATATATTCCTTACTGTCAATCTGAAATTCAATTATCTCTTCAGGCAAAGTATAAATCATCTTCTTTTCAGCTGCATCCCAGTAAAACCGGGAATTTATATACTGACTAACGGTTTCATCCTTCAGATAGACATTCCCGTCGATCAACTTTCCTTTTGCCGGGGTAATCTGATTATTTACAATTACTGCTACTTCGTTTTCTCCCGGAGCGCCAAAATACTCTGCACTGTCCATCTCGTTATTGGATGGGATGTATTTTTTGATTACTGTCGTCATAACGCCAGCGATGATGACCAGTACAATCAGAACAATTACCATAAGTACGGGTGTCATTTTCTTGCGCATATACTGCATCCTCCTGCATCCTGTCAATTTCTTAATAGCTATACTGATTCTGTATCCGCAAAGCCACTACCTGTAACATTATATCATAGATTCTTTATCCATGATTATAAAATTCGACATTTTATGATATTTTTATGAATGATCCGGTTACTATTCAGTGCCACTATCCCGCGAGGTATTTTTTGTGAGTGAAGCAAAGCGGAAGTCACAGAAGATCCGAGGATTGCCAGCGCGAAATTATGCAGAATTGGTTAGTCATCGGATAAAAGGTGCCCGCTCCATAGGTTATGCATGCAGGAACTTTACTCAAAGGAGTACGGGCACCCTGTATTATTTTACTTTATTAAATCAAACGAAAGTTCTATCACCTCCCCGCTTTCATCTTCGATGTAATCCCGCATATAGGTACCTTCTTCAGCAATGCGATGGGCTTTTGCAATCGCTTTTGGATTGCTTGGCTTACCATCCAGCAAAAGGGAGATACCCCGCTGATTATATTCCTCCAACTCGTAGAGAAATTCCGGAGATTTGTTATGCTTCTTTTTCTTCATAGTTTCTTAAGGCAATAACGGCAATTCGTGATATATTATGTAGATATAAGCTGCCGCTTTGCCCCTTCTCCTTTCTTAGATTTTGATCCATTTACTCATGGTTTGTTTTTTGGCATCACAAAAAATGCCCGGAAAAGACAATAACGCTCATACAATTCAGTCTCTTAAATTAGTTAAATTGGGGATACTCGTGCGGAGATATTCCGCTGATATGATAATATATTAGATGATACATGATACAATGATTACAAAAATATAAAAAAGCTTTTTTCTGCTTGATTCCCGTTATCATCTCCTCCTAATGCTATTATAACGAAAAAATCAAGAATTTCAAGTATTTTTTTCCATTTTAATGCCATTATAGAGATTATTTAATTTTTCAGGTATTATATGAAATATTTCTTAATTACTTTACATCTTTATTCGTTTTGATATATAATATAGTAGGAGCATACTCTATTAATATCATCTACTGGAATAGGAAGTGATCAAATGAAGATTGAAAAAATCAATGACAACCAAATACGTTGTACGCTTACCAGCGATGATCTAGCCAACCGTGAAATAAAGCTTAGTGAATTGGCTTACGGAACCGAGAAAGCCAAGAATCTATTTCGAGATATGATGCAGCAGGCAAATTATGAATTCGGCTTTGAAGCTGATAATATCCCTCTGATGATTGAAGCAATTCCTGTCACACCAGACAGTATTGTACTGATTATCACTAAAGTGGATGATCCGGAAGAATTGGATACACGTTTTTCCAAATTTGCTCCCGACAGCGGGAATGAATCTGATTTTACGCCGACATCACAGATGACCGGTGCCGACGATATTATTGATTTATTCCAGAAATTATGCGAAGCAAAATTAAAGGGTCATATCAACCAGAAAGAAACCACCACTGCCAGCAGTGAAGAAACCGAACCCCGAGTGGATCTGGTACGGTTATTTAGTTTCCGGAATTTGGATGATGTAATTCAGGCCGCTTATGCATTGAATAATTTCTTCCAGGGATATAACTCCCTCTATAAAAATCAAAAGAATTTATACGAACTGGTTCTTCATAAGTCAGGATGCAGCCCGGAAGCTTTTAACAAAGTCTGTAATATGCTTTCGGAATATGGGCAAAGCAAAGCCTTTTCCTTAGCTGGTGAAGCATACCTAATCGAACACGGATTGGCTATCATAAAAGATAATGCGTTGCAGCAGCTGGCAAATCTTTAAAGCGTCCATAGGCAATTTCCTATATAGCTAGAAGAATCTGCCAAAATCAAAAGAGGAGCTTAAGCTCCTCTTTTTCATGCGCTTGCCAGATAATCATTGATCTGTTTTTCAAGCAGATCTGCATCTAATCCATGAACCATTGCTGCTTCTGCCAGTGTCTCTGCCTGAGCAGATGGACAACCAACGCAGTGCATGCCGGATCTCATTAAAATTGCTACAATACTCTGATCTACTTTAATCAGATCTGAAATAGTCATATCTTTAGAAACCTGTGCCATAGTTACTTCCTCCTTTGCTTTTCACGGTACCATTATAATACCTTTCCGAGGGCAAATCAAGGTGCATTTGATGATGTCCAGAAATTATGGTTACATTATGGTTACAGTTCAGCCATGCTATTTAGAATGATGTATGCAAATGAAGTATCTACACAAAACTTACATACTACCAAAACCCAGCCGCAGTGGCGTCCGGGCAGCCAACAATTGAAATATCTCAACTTTTAAAAAATCATATAGCTAAATGTACGGAAACACCTCCCGGAATAGTCGCCGTGTGAACTGTAACGTATGGTTACTGATTTACTCTTTGTTTCAAATTTTATACTTGTAATGTGAGCCTATATATATTAAAATATGCTTAGAGTTCCGAAAAGGAATCAATTAATGGTGACCGAACGGTACATAATAAGAGGAGGATACTATCATGGCATATGTAATTACAGACCAGTGTGTAAGCTGTGGAGCTTGCGAAAGTGAATGTCCAGTAGAAGCTATTATCCAGGGCGATAGTCAGTACGAAATCGACCCTAATACATGTGTTGACTGTGGCTCTTGCGTAGCTGCATGTCCTACAGAAGCTATTACACAGGAATAATGACCTTACAAAAACTGCTCGACTTACACTAGTTCGAGCAGTTTTTCTTTTATTTCTTTTTCCTCTTTTTTCCCTGTTCCTCAGTAGCCGCTACCATTCTTCTGGAATACTGATGTTTGCGAATCGCCGCATCCAACCGTTTATAACGGTCTTCTGAACGTTTTTCACCAGTAAGCTGAACAAAAAGTCTTTCCATAATCTGATAAAACGCTTCCTGCTGATTCACTTTTCTGATTTTTTCTTCCTGCTCCTTTTTAATATCCCGCACTGGAACTGACTTTACCTGCTTTAACTTCAGCTTGCCCATCTTTTTCGCCGCTTCCTGAGATGCCTGATTCTTAACCTTCTCTTCTGCTTTTTTGTTTTCGCTCTTCTGAAATCCTTTTGCTGTTTCTTTACCTGTGGTTACATTTTTCACACCATCATTTTTTGCAGCTTCACCCTTTAGAGTTCCACTTTTCCCCGCTTCACCTTTTGCAGTTCTGCCTTTTCCCGCTTCACCTTCTACAGCTCTACCTTCTACAGCTCTACCTTCTACAGCTTTACTTTTTACAGTTTCACCTTTTACAGTTTCACTTTCTGCCGCTACACTTTTTACAGCTACGTCTTTCACTTCATTTTCCGAAAACTTATCATTAACAACCGTTTCCCTGACTTCATTACCGGAAGCCTTATCATGTGCTATTACTTCTTTTGCTTCCACTTTCTTGTCCGACTCTGCTTTTGCCTGCTCCATCTGAACATCTTCAATCCTGGGAACCAGCTCCCGAATCATTTTTAGTTGAAAGCCCCTTTTCTTTAGTTCTTTAATTGTCAGAAAAATCTGAATATCCTGTTTGGTATAGTATCGATGTCCCATCTCATTTCGGGCAATAGGAAGCTTCAGCTCTTCTTCCCAGTAACGAAGAACATGACTTTCCACCCCTGACTGCTTAGCCGCTTCCGAAATCAGATACCCGGTTTCGCCCATATACCTTACCCCTTCCATAATTAAGTTATACTTCAAGATTAATTATAACATTAAGGTATATAATTGCAATGAAATTGCATCGACCGAAAACGACATCCTCTCCCCAAAAACCACTTTCACCATACTAAATTCAAATGTCAAAAGCCCGTTCCACCAAAAAAAGCTACCCTTAAGTGCAGCATGAACATACGGCTTTAAGGTAGCTTTCCATTTACTTTTTCCAATTTACAAACCTTGTATACTCCGGCATCCAAACCAGATTCACCGTCCCAATCGGACCATTCCTTTGCTTCGCAATAATAATCTCCGCCACCCCAGGATTGGGTGTGTCTTTATTATAATAGTCATCTCGATAAATGAACATAACCATATCCGCATCCTGCTCAATGGCCCCGGACTCACGCAAATCCGAAAGCATCGGCCGCTTATCATCTCTTTTTTCCACCGCACGGCTCAACTGCGATAAGGATACCACCGGCACACTAAGCTCTCTGGCCAACGACTTTAAAGAACGAGAGATATCTGAAATTTCCTGCTGTCTGGAATCACTGCGCCCGCTTCCTGACATCAGCTGCAGGTAGTCAATAATTATAACATCAAGATTGTGTTCCAGCTTATACTTTCTGCATTTGGAACGCAATTCAGCAATCGATATACCGGGAGTATCATCGATAATTAAATTAGAATTTCCGATAACTCCTGCACCTTCAATCAGCTTACTCCAGTCCTCATCCTTTAAATTACCGGTACGCAGACTTTGAGCATCTACTTTAGCCTCCAGTGAGAACAGGCGGTTAACCAGCTGTTCCTTGGACATCTCCAGACTGAATATCGCCACTGTATAATCCTTCTTAAATGCCATATACTGAGCCACGTTCAGGACAAACGCCGTCTTTCCCATTGACGGACGAGCCGCTATCAGGATAAAATCCGATGGCTGAAATCCGGATGTCTTGTAATCCAGATCCACAAATCCAGTTGGAATTCCCGTCACCGTACCTTTTGTTTTGGACGCTATCTCGATTGTGTTAAGCGCATTTAATACTACCTGACGAATCGGTACAAATTCACTGCCGGTATTGCGCTTTTGTAAAAGCTCGAACATACGCTTTTCCGTATCTTCCATAATATCTTCTACTTTATCTTTGCTCAGATAGCAAGAATTAGCAATCTCTTCGTTTAATTTGATCAATTGCCGCAACATTGCCTTTTCACTGACAATGTTTGCGTAATACTTTACATTGGCTGAAGTCGGTACTGAGGTAATTAAATCACGAATGAATTCCGTACTGCTGATTTCCGGGGGAACATCCTTTTCCTGCAAGCGGTTCTGAAGGGTAATCGGATCCACCGGCTTACCTTCATTAAATAATTCTATGACGGCTTCAAAAACAACCTTATGCTGGTGCTGATAAAAATCATCACCTGTCAGTATCTCAGACGCTACCAGAATTGCCTCACGTCCCATCAGCATACAGCCGATCACCGACTGCTCCGCCTCGATGCTATGGGGCAATATCCTTTTGATCAGCGCTTCCTCCATGAAAAAACTCCCCCTACATTTCTTTTACGATTACTTTCAAATCCGCTGTCACCTTCGGGTGCAGTTTAATCGGTACCAGCACTGTACCCAGCTCTTTAATCGGGTTCGTTATCTGCATCTTCTTTTTATCAATATCACAACCCAACTGCTCCTGGGCTGCTTCAGCGATTTCTTTCGCTGATACCGAACCAAAAGTTCTGCCTCCTTCACCCACTTTGAGGGCAACCTGTACTTCTTTTGCTTCCAGCTCTTTTTTGAAAGCCTGAGCTGCCTCCAGGTTCTCCTGGGCAACTTTCTCTTCATGAGCTTTCTGCAGCTTCAAGCTATTCAAGTTCTTTGTGGTTGCTTCAACACCTAACTTTTTAGGCAGCAGCATATTTCTGGCATATCCATCGCTTACGTTAACGATTTCGCCTTGTTTTCCTAATGATTTTACATCTTCTAATAAAATTACTTTCATTATATATCTCCTCCGTCAATCATTTCCTGTAATGTCTGCTTCAACATGTCTTCTGCTTCCCGAACCGTATTACCTTTCAGCTGCGTGCCGGCGATATTCAGATGTCCGCCGCCGCCCATACGCTCCATGATAATCTGGACATTGACTTCATCAATAGCCCTGGCACTAATATAAATGGTATCATTATAATCGGTCAGGACAAAAGATGCTTTCACGCCAATAATGTTCAAAAGTTCATTGGCTGCCTGTGCCCCTACAACTGTCGGACTTTCCAGATTTTCACTGGGACATTGTGAGATGGCATAATACTGGCGGAACAATCGGGCATTGCGGATGGCTTCTCCGCGGGCGCGATAGTCTTCCGCTTTCTCGCGGAACATCTTACGTACTCGGGTTACATCCGCTCCGCTGCGGCGCAGAAATGCTGCCGCTTCAAAGGTACGCACCCCTGTTTTCGTCATAAAATTATTCGTATCAATCATAATACCGGCATAGATACTATCCGCCTCTACATTCCGGATACGGATGCCATCGGAAAAATACTGCAATACTTCCGCTACCATCTCGCATGACGAGGATGCATATGGCTCTATATAAGAAAGTACGGCATTTTTGATAACTTCGTTGCTTTGGCGGTGATGGTCCAAAACCACGATGGTCTTGGTCATGGACAACAGATCCTGACATTCCGTATAGGAAGGCCGGTTGGTATCCACTACTACCAGAACCGTATGGTCATTGGTTAATTCTTTTGCCTCATGGCTGTTGACAAACATCTTGGGATCATATTCCGCATTGTCCATAAATTCTTCCATAAACGGACGAATCGAGGACGTTGGCGAGTTAATTACAATATGCGCTTTTTTATTCAGGGTTTTGGCTGCACGATAAATCCCTACTGCTGCACCAAAGGTATCAATATCGGTAATCTGATGCCCCATAACCACTACATTGTCGTTATTCATAATGAACTCTTTCAGGGCATGTGCTTTTACACGGGCTTTTACACGGGTAGTCTTTTCTACCATCTGAGACTTACCGCCATAATAGGAAATCTGGTCACGATCTTTCACCACTACCTGATCGCCGCCCCGGCCAAGAGCTAATTCAATCGCTACCCGGGCATATTCTGACGTTTGGGCATAAGTATCCGCATGCAGTCCGATTCCCATACTGATGGTAACAGACATTTCATTACCGATATTAACGCTTTTGATCTCTTCCAAAATGCTGAACTTGCCTTCTTTTAACTTCTCAAGGGAAGCACGGCGCATTACCAGGAAGTACTTGTCCTTTTCCAGTCTTTTTACAACACCGTCAATTTTAGCAAAATATTTATTGATTTTTCGTTCGACTAAAGCGGCAAGCAAGGAACGGCGAACCTCTTCCACACTTTCCGTAGCCTCTTCGTAGTTATCCAGATATAAAAGCCCGGAAACCAGCTTTTCTTCTTCATTCTCACGAATATATGCATTTAATTCCGTTTCATCAAACATGCATACACTGTAAAGGCAGTTTTGTCCCGCTTCTGTCTCCAAAAGCTTTGCCTGCTCCAGCAGTTCATCAATATTAACCTGAGTTAGTACCACTCGATAATCCCGTTTATCATAGGACAGACTGATTTCTACAACTTCTTCTGCCTCAGGCAATTTATCTGCCGTAATTTCAGAAAAGATGGTGGTAATTGGCTTTCTGTATTTCTGTTCTTTTCCGGTAATCTCTGTAAATGCAGTATTCACCCAAAGCAGATTCCCCTGAGAATCCAGCAGGGCATAAGGAAGCACAAAGTCCCGCATCAGACTTTTTTGAACTTGTCCATACTGAGTTGCAAATGAAATCAGCTCATTCAGTAAAATGGGACGGTTATGAAAATACAGCAATACCACAATTGCAATATAGGCAGCAGCAAAAATGCTTACTACAGTACCTGCTTTTATGCTTATAAAGTATATAGCAACATTCATTACCAGCAGCATTGCACTTAACAGAATCGGCCATCTCAGATACGTATTTAGTTGGCCTGAAAATTTCATTTTATTATTCATAATCGTTTACCTGCTAATATTTTATTTTAATGTCAAATTTTATTATAGCATTAATTTCTATATTTAAAAAGCTTTTTTTCGTTGATGCCCCGAGGATACCCTCTCTTCCACCTTTGGTGGTCTTCACCTTGTCTCAAATGAAGTATCCACATAACTTATATACTGCCAAAACCCAGCCGCTGTGTACGAGGAGAGGTGCTCTGCCTGCCAACATCTTAAAATATTTCACTTCTCAACTCATAAAATTTCCATAGCAGAACTGTAACTCCTGTGATATAGTAATTACGTGTGCGATTCGCGCAGTAAGAACGCCGAGGCGTATTTTATAGAAGGAGTCTCTATGCAGTAGTTAATTTTATATACAAATATAGACATTCGTATACAGATATGTTATAATGTCATCAACAAGAGGTGATATTATGATAAAGCCAAATGAAATGGCAAAACGTCTGGGCATGTCTGTAAAAACATTACAAAGATGGGATTTAGATGGTACATTGGTGGCTCACCGCACACCTAAAAATCGAAGGTACTATACAGAAGAACAATACCTGGATTATGTCAAGGGAGACACTGAGCCAAAACGAAAGCATATCGCATACGCAAGAGTTTCTAACGTTGGTCAAAAAGATGATCTGAAAGATCAAGAAGACTTTTTGCGTACTTATATCAATGCGAAAGGTGTCATCCCGGATGAATTTCTAACAGATATTGGTTCTGGTCTAAACTACAAGAGAAAGAAATGGAATCAGTTATTAGATTCAGTGATGCAAGGAGAGGTTGATACTATCTATATCACTTACAAGGATAGATTTGTAAGGTTTGGATATGATTGGTTTGAACAGTTTTGTTCACGTTTCAATACGAAGATCGAAGTGTTGAACAACCCGGAATCCTCTCCGCAGCAAGAATTAGTAGAAGATTTAATTTCTATCATTCAAGTATTCTCTTGTAGGATCTCTGGACTAAGAAAGTATAAGAAAAAGATTGAAGGTGATACAGATGTTCGTGGCGTACAAAACGGAGATCGATCCAACAGCGGAACAAAAGAAGAAGATCGATCAAACGATCGGTGTCGCAAGATTCATTAAAAATATGTATATTTCCCACAACAAGGAAGTTTATAAGGAGGGCGGTTCATTTGTTACTGCCAATGACTTTTCCAAGTGGTTAAACAACAGCTTTATTCCAAAAAATCCAGAATATAGTTGGATTAAAGATGTCTATGCAAAATCAACCAAACAAGCAATCATCAACACAGAAAAAGCATTTAAATATTTCTTTAAGGGGTTAGGAGGCTTTCCTAAATTTTCAAAGAAAAAAGACCAAACCGCAAAAATGTATTTCGTTAAAAACGATAAAAAACAATTTATTTCCTGCGAAAGACACAGGATCAATATCCCGACTTTGGGTTGGGTAAGGTTGAAAGAAAAAGGATATATTCCTATCCACAACAAAAACCGCACAGAAGTGATTATTAAAAGTGGAACGATCAGTCGGAAGGCTGATAGGTATTATGTCTCTGTATTGGTTGAACAAAACGCTTCTACTGTAAAAGAAAAAGAAGAAATGAATGCCACAGGATTAGGGATAGACTTAGGCATTAAGGATTTTGCCATCAGAAGTGATGGGGAGATCCACAAAAACATCAATAAAACAGAAAAAATAAAGAAATTAGAAAAAAAACTAAAACGGGAACAACGCTCGTTGTCCCGGAAATACGAAAATTCAAAAAAGAGAGGTGAAAAACCTGCTGCTGGTAAAAGAGCGAATATAGACAAGAATATTCTTAGAGTACAAAAGTTGCATACTCGATCAGCCGATATCCGTCTGGAATTTGTGAGATCGGTTGTAAGTGATGTGGTGAAGACCAAGCCGCAATATATCACAATTGAGGACTTGAATGTAAAAGGCATGATGAAAAACAAGCACTTATCTAAGGCAATTGCGGAACAATGTTTCTATAAGTTTCAAAACTGGTTAGAAGCAAAATGCAAAGAATATGGAATTGAATTACGACAAGTCGATAGATTCTATCCAAGTTCTAAGTTGTGTTCATCATGTGGGCAAAAGAAGGTTGACTTAAAACTATCAGACCGAGTATATCATTGTAATAACTGTGGTCATGAGATGGATAGGGACTTAAATGCTTCGATCAATCTTTTGCGTGCAACAGAATATGCAATCCTCACTTAAACGAGTTTGTATATATGTACCGACGGCTAGTCGGGAATTAACGCCTATGGAGAGCCAAATAAACGATAGTAGCGTGAAACTGGCGAGGTCGGGTTCGTTGAAATAGGAAAACTCTAAGATATAGACATTTGTCTATGTTTTCAGTAGCAGTCTTTATGAGTATATTAAATGTAGAACACTTATCCCATGGATTTGGCGATCGAGCTATCTTCCACGATGTTTCTTTTCGTTTGTTAAAAGGTGAGCACATCGGTCTGGTTGGTGCCAATGGTGAAGGCAAATCCACTTTTTTAAATATTGTAACCGGAAAATTAATGCCTGATGAAGGTAAAGTAGAATGGTCTAAAAACGTTCGGACTGGTTATCTGGACCAGCACACGGTTCTGGAAAAGGGACAGACCATTCAGGATATATTAAAAACAGCCTTTTCTTACCTTTTTGAACTGGAAGATAAAATGAATGATATCTGCAATTCCTTAGGCCGTGCCGACGAAGAGCAGATGGCCGTCTTAATGGATGAGCTGGGTACCATCCAGGATACCTTGACGTTGCATGATTTTTATATTATTGATGCCAAAGTTGAAGAGATTGCCCGGGCTTTGGGGCTTTTAGAAATTGGTCTTGACCGGGACGTGACTGAATTAAGCGGCGGTCAGCGGTCCAAGGTGCTGCTGGGAAAACTGCTGTTGGAAAAACCAGATATTCTTCTTTTGGATGAACCGACCAACTACCTGGATGAGTCCCATATTGTCTGGCTGAAACGGTATTTACTGGATTATGAGAATGCCTTTATCTTAATCTCACATGATATACCATTTTTAAATGAAGTTGTAAATCTTATCTACCATATGGAGAATCAGGAACTGAACCGCTATGCGGGCAATTATGAAAAATTCCAGGAAGTACATGCGGTAAAAAAGGCGCAGCTGGAAGCTGCTTACAAACGGCAGCAGCAGGAAATTAGCGAATTAAAGGATTTCGTGGCGCGTAATAAAGCCCGCGTTTCGACCAGAAACATGGCGATGTCACGGCAGAAAAAGCTGGACAAGATGGATGTGATCGAACTGGCTGCCAAGCGGCCCAAGCCTGAATTTCATTTTCGGGAAGGACGGACGTCCGGGAGATTTGTATTTGAAACATCGGACCTTGTGATTGGTTATGATGAGCCATTATCAAGGTCGCTTTCCATTACTTTGGAACGCCGCCAGAAAATTGCTTTAGTAGGTGCAAACGGCATTGGAAAAACAACGTTGTTAAAAAGTGTCCTGGGATTGATCAAACCGTTAAGCGGTACGTGTCAGCTGGGGGAAAATCTTCAGACCGGTTATTTTGAACAGGAAGGTCCGAAGGATAACAGGAATACCTGTATCGAAGAAATCTGGGAGGAATTCCCTTCTTATAATCAGTATGAAGTACGATCAGCCCTTGCCAAATGTGGACTGACTACCAAGCACATCGAAAGCCAGGTGCGGGTTCTAAGCGGTGGCGAACAGGCAAAAGTGCGTCTCTGTAAGTTGATCAATCGGGAAACCAATGTTCTTTTATTAGACGAGCCGACGAATCACCTGGATGTAGATTCCAAGGAGGAATTAAAGCGGGCACTGCAAAGCTATAATGGAAGTATTTTGTTAATCTGCCATGAGCCCGAGTTCTACCAGGATATTGTATCCCATGTATGGGATTGCACCAAGTGGACTACCAGGATCATATAATGCTCCAGCTTCGTAAAACAGGGAAGTCCTCCGCTTGCTAAAGCAGGGGACTTTCCTGACAAGGTTAAATCATATAAGTACAGATATGGTTTAAAATCTGCGGTAATACCAGAACCAGCAGCACCAGAATAGCCGGAAGCGCCCACAGGATTGGCCGGGTATAGAAAATACCCCGTTTTCGTTTGACCTCTTCTCTTGCCTTTTGCTGAAATATCAGATTTTCCATATCCCACCACGTTCCACAAGAAAAAAAATCCGAGAGAATGCAGACTACGCTAATGACAGCAAGAATCAATCCATATAGCTTAAGGATACTACTCAGTTGAAAAACATTACAAACGAGTGCTATTGCAGGACATAACAAATACCATATCTTAAGACTGTTCAGATACCATAGTGTCTGTTTTCTTGGCTTAGCATTTTCACTACCTGTTGTTATGCGAACTTCTATTTTCATCTTCTGATATGTTTCATTACAGCTTTTACATGTCTTAAGATGCTCTGCGATTAAACTTCCTGCCTGTTCTGTGGTAATATTTTCAATGTATAAGGGCAGCAGTTCTTCTATTATTATGCATTCTTTTCTTTCCATACTAACCTCCATTCTGCGCGTACTTCACAGCACATATAGGCAGGTGTGAAAATTTATTTTTCACACTGATCCCATCCCATCTCACGTTCTAATGCATCTGCCATTTTCTTTTTCAGCCGAAAAAAATTCACCCGGCACCATGTATCAGATTGCCCCAATACGCCACTGATTTCAGCAAATGACCGTTCTTCCAGAAGACGAAGAATCAACAAACTTTTCGCCGGCTCCCCCTGATTCTGTATAAAACGGATGACCGCCCGGATTTCTTCCTGCTGCAACAGCTTTTCATCCATATGGTCACTCACCGTTATGGTAATCCGGCTGATATCTGCTGCAACTGCTTTCCTTTTATTCTTTGCCATATAATTCAGGCTTTCATTTCTGGCAATGCTAAAGAGCCATGTCTTCACACTGCTTTTGCCACGGAAAGACTTCATGTTTTTTATCACCTTCAGAAAGACATTTTGCAGGATATCTTCCGTATCATCAGGGTTTAACGTCAATATATACACATAGCGGTAGATGTCTTTATAGTAGCGTTTATACAGGTCACCTATATCCTCTTCCCACATAATGTCCTCTCCTTATTTCATCTGATATTAATTAGACAAAACAACTTTTCATTTTGTTACAGTTTTTATTAAAATCAGTCAAAGTCAATATCCACAATCCACTTTCACATTTACCAACACTCAAGTTGAAATTCTTTCTCAACTCCGGGTACACACCACCAAAACCCAGCCGCTGTGTACGAGGATAGGTGCGGTGCTGTTTGAAAACCATAGCATGAGCTGCCAAAGATACTTGCCCAGAGGGGGACCAAATTTGCGGGCAAAAGCTTACTTTCCAAAGTGAGCTTTTGTATCCACCTGAGATGCGTTTTCATCAGAAAACGGATTGAATGTGGATAGTCCCGTAAATTTGGTCCCCCTCTGGGCTAGTATCTTTCAGCGAAATGCTCTGGTTTTCAAACAGCACCGCACCTATCCTCGTACACAGCGGCGTCCTGGCTGCCAACAAAGTCAGGCTTTCCAACCTGCATATTCATAATCCATCACAAAATGCAAAACACCATCTTTGACAAGCTTTCTTGGTTCCACTTCCAACTGCCCTCTGATCACCTTTTCATACTGAATCGGCATGCAGCGGTGGAGAATATTAATCGGGATTTTCACACCAGATAAGTTAACAAATAATTTCTCAATTGTATCGGTTACTTTTTTTTCTCCCAGATAATATCTGCATCGGTCAGAAAAACTATACTTTCTGGCAAATGCTTTTTCCCGCTCAGTACCGGCATAATGTTTTCGCCAATAATTCGGATTATCTACCATGACACGTTCCAGAATCTTCATAAAGTAAGACTGATTTTCCTCCGGAATTAATTCACTTTCAATCAACGCCAAGGCAAATAATGATTCACATAACCCAAACGTCAGAGCAGGTCCTACTTTCAAAATGGCTATCCCATCTTCCACCATTTGCCTCAGCGCTTCTTTAGTCTGGTAATCAGTAGAATGACCTTCAAACACAATACCGGGATATTTAGACAGCCGGCGGCAAAGCGATCCAGACTGCTGCCGGTCATATAAAAACACCTGAGCATCGCTAAATTCAACACCGGGCTGCACTACTACTGCAATTACATCGTTCCAGGCTTCCTTCAGACCATTTTCTTCAAAAATGCGCTGATATGTACATACAGTGTCCTCAAAATCATCTGGTGTAGTTACACTGATTCCCTCTTCAGCTTCTTGTGCACCTCCCGGAATCGGAACTTCACTTCCGATGACAAACACTGGGCGCATTGCCGCCGGTTTTCTTTTCTTTAATTCCTCAAATGCCTCCATACCGGCTTTATATAGTTCTACACCTCGTCGGGCTATCACCTCAGTTGCAAGGCATGCCTGAGGATCGTCATCACCCAGTTTCATGCTGGTATCCAGATGAATCTTGGTAAATCCGGCTAAAACAAATAGTTTCACAAGCTCCCTTGACTTTTCCATGGCAGAGGCTTCCGGTTCGTCGGTCCAGATCAATGGTCCTAAGTGGTCTCCGCCCAAGATCAGCTGCTTCTCATCCAAGCCGATTTTATCTGCCATATCCTTGATAAATATCATAAAGTCCCGGGGCCTCATCCCGGTATAGCCGCCGAACTGATTAATCTGATTCGCGGTTGCTTCGATCAATACCGGTTCCCCCGTTTCCCCGGCATGCTCCAATATGGCTTCCAGCGCCAATTCATTTGCCGTACAATACGAAGGAATCCCGCATACTTCTCCATTGCCTCTTCGCTCCATCATTTCTTTTAATGGATGCATCATCCTATCATCCTCCTACTTCTCGCTGTCAATTAATATCTTCCCGGTTACCATTCCCGGAACCTTATACATCTCAAAGGCACTGGCAATTTCACTTAAGGGGACTTTTTTGAAGATGAATGAATCATCAAATTTAAGCAATCCCTTCTCAAAGTTAGTGACTGTCAGCTCCCACTCATGCCCGGGGAAAGGCCAGCTATAGGACATCCATGAACCGGTTAAAGTAAATTCTTTTCGATTCATATTCTCCCATTCATGCACCGTAAATGAAAGCTCTTTTGCAGGGGTTCCCACAAAGCATACGCCCGCTTTATTTGCCGCCAACTCAAATGCCATCTTCATCGTAATCGTATTACCTGCAGTCTCATAGACGTAATCAAATCCTGTTTGGCCGGTCAGCTCCATCGCCTGCTTCACGTAGTCCTTCTGCAAGGTATTAATTCCTGCATCAGCACCCAGGCGACAGCCCGCAGCAAGGCGTTTATCGTCAATATCAAAAATCACCACTTGCTCCGCGCCAAAAATCTTTGCCCACTGCATCACAAACAAACCGATTGTTCCGCTCCCAAGAACTGCTGCCTTTTTTCCGGGCCGGTAATCCAGTCTTTCCAAACCATGAAGGGCAACAGTTGCCGGTTCAAAGAAAGCTCCCTGTTCGAAGGATATCTGACTGGGGAACTTCACGACATTTGCTTCCGGAACCACTACATATTCCGCAAAGCTCCCAAACTCCCGGGAACCGATAAAGTTATAATGCTTACACAAAGCATAATTTCCATTCCGGCAATCCGGGCATTCCATGCAGGGAACCAGCGGTACTCCTGCCACCCGGTCACCCTGCTTTAAGGAATTTACACCTGCCCCTGTTTCTTCAATAACCCCTGAGAACTCATGCCCCAGTACATTGGGGTAATAATGGCATGCATCGCCATTCACCCGGGGAATATCTGATCCGCAGATCCCCGTATATTTAACCTTCACCAGCACCTGCCGCTCACCCGGGACAGGGGTATCGATTTCTTCAAACCTTATATCTTCCTGCCCATAAACTACTCCAGCTTTCACACTACTCCTCTTTTCTTTCTACTATTAGTTCACTATATTTCTCACCGCTAACCGTTTTTAAGACTCTTCACCTGCATTCAGTGCTGCTGCCCTCTTCTTTGAACAGCCAATTGCAAAAACCATACATGCAATATAACCCACTGCAATTACCACTGCTCCAGTAATGTTATCCCTGGTAAATATCTGGGTGTATACATAAGTGATCGGGCATCCCCCCTGGTCCATTGCAGCTACCAGGTTTTTCCCATCCGTAGAACCGGTTGATCTGGCCAGCTCAGTCACCCACGGAATAGTTGCATTGGTAATCCAGATGGTGATATACATGATCGCACTGCCGGAAATCAAAGTACGGAACAGATTTCCTTTATGTACCGCTACAGCAATGGCAATGAAAAATCCGATCGTTGCCAAATCACCAAATGGCAGCACTTTATTACCTGGTACAATAACTGCAATCAGAAGGGTCAATGGAATAAATATTAATCCCGCTGTAACCACCTGTGAATCTCCCAGTAAAATAGCCGGATCCAAACCAATATAAAACTCAGAATTCCCAAATTTCTTTGACAGTACCTCTTTTGCCTTTTCCGACAGCGGCATCAAACCTTCCATAATACACTTTACGATTTTGGGCATCAGCACCATAACTGCAGACATTTTTACCCCCAGCGGCAACGCTGTCTGAACATCATATCCGGCCAGGAATCCTATTCCTGCTCCCAGAATACCGCCGATAACAATCGGCTCTCCCAGTACGCCTATTTTCTCCTGCAGAGAATCTGCGGTAATATCAATCTTTTTAATACCCGGTATCTTATCCAGAACCGCATCGAACACACACGCTACCGGTGCCATATAAGCAGAAGTTCCATGGGGTACCGTAAGTCCGTCTAATTCAAAGTAATCTGCCATCAGCGGTGCCCAAAGATCACCCAGCTTATAAGAAATTGCAGCATGAACCACAACACCCAGGATTCCTGCCCAGAACTGTCCCGTCATTGCATATGCAATGGCTCCTGTAAATGTCATATGCCAGATATTCCAGACGTCGATGTTTACCGTCTTCGTCATTTTCAGCAACAACATCACCACATTCACTAATATGGCAATCGGAATAGCTACGGTTGCTATATTCGACGACCAGGTCATCGGCGATGCCCCCGGCCAACCTATATCAACAACACTCAGCGACAAACCAAACCGCTCCGACATCAGCTGAGCCGCCGGACCAAGCTGAGCATTCATCATATCTACAATCAATCCCAAGCCGACGAATCCAACACCGATCATCAGACCGGAACGAATCGCTTTTCCTACTTTAACCCCAATACAAATGCTGATAATAGCAATCACGATCGGCAGCATAACCGAAGCTCCCATATCGATAATATAATTAATCACATCTCCAAATACACCCATTACCTGTCCCTCCTCCCGTACTTTCCTATTCTTTTAAGGCATCTAAGATTGCCTTCTCTGTTTTGTCAACGCCAATGCCTGAGATAAAAGGCATACCTGTCACAAGCGGAACACCATAGTCTCTTTTCACTTTTGATGTAGTTACAATCAGATTGGTTCCCGGAAGATTTGATTCAATTTCCGAAATTCTGATCTGGCAGATCTCCACATCGATACCATTCTTTTTACACAACTCAACAACCTTATTTGCTGCGATCGTGGAAGTTGCCACCGCTCCGCCGCATGCTACAATTATTTTCTTTTTCATAGAGTATCCTCCTTAACTTTTATAATTTCAATAATCTGTTTCGCATCCAAAACATTCTGCAACCGATTCAAAACATCCTTATCCTGAATAATCGCCAGAATCCGCTCCAAATGATCAATATGCTCATTCGGTTCAACCACCGCCAGAACAAATACCACCCGTACATCCACAAATTCATCATCCGTTCCCATTTGCGTAAAAGTGACTGGCTGATCCAGCACTGCAATTGCGATTCCCTGATGATTGACATGGCTTATATCGGTATGGGGAATCGCCACTCCCACCCCTTCTACATCAATGCCGGTAGGATATTCTTTCTCCCTTAGTACCAGCGCATCTGCATACGTATCTTTGCAATACCCTTCCTGAATCAATTTTTCACCAACCTGCTTCATGACGTCTTCATAACTTTGAGCTTCAAGCGCGGTAAAAATAAGTGACTCCTTTAATTCTTCCCAAATCATCCTGTTCCTCCTATTTCATACAAGAAAAAAACTGCCGGCCGTCTCTTGCTTTGACTATATCCTATCATGCCAGACTTTCAAAAAACAGTTCAAGCTTTTTCAAATTTTGTGCAAAAAAATAGAATGGTTGAATTCATTTCCCCCACCCTTGAAACACTTTATCCCACCAAACTAATCCGTCGAACACACTCCATATCAAACAACCCTTAAAAAACCTCCCTGCGAACTCCACGATGCCGCAAAATGGGTCTTGGGCCAGTGACTTACAGGCAAAGCCGGCAAAACCATTGCATGAACTGCTAAAGATACTTACGCCAATGGAGCCGGAATTTGCGGGCAAATCCTTGCTTCCGAAGCAAGGATTTGTACCCACCTGAGATGCGTTTTCATTAGAAAACGGATCGAATGTGGGTAGTCCCGCAAATTCCGGCTCCATTGGCGTTAGCATCTTGCAGTGAAATGCTCTGGTTTTGCCGGCTTTGCCTGTAAGTCACTGGCCCAAGACCCATTTTGCGGCATCCCCCCTATCAGCTCTTCTGAAATATTCTCAATAAACTGCCGGGTAATGAGCTGCATCTTGACAGCTTCTTTGCTGACAGGTTTGTGTTTCATATAGCGTGCTATGCTCAGCATTTCACTTAGGAACTGAACCTCATCTTCAGTCACACTGATATGGCAATACTGGGATATGTATTTCAGTATATCCTGAGCCAGGCGATATTTGCTGCTGTTGTTCTTCTTACGTACTTCGATATATTCACCCTGAAGACTCCTATTCACCATAATACCCAGATATAAAAGGATTTTCTGAAAAGAATCATCGGTTAAAAAACATTTATGGATATGCTCTTGTTCACTTACTATCTTTTGAATGGTTATTTTATTGCCTGCCTGTACAGTGATGTGTTTGACAACAACATCGTCATTTTCCGCCGCATCTGCTTTCAACCCTACCAGGCCCATTAAGAATAAGCGCTTATCACTTTCTTTTCCTTCCACACGCAGGCCCTTGTTCGGATGGGATAACACTTCCAGATTACCATTTCGAATATAGGCTTTGATATCATCCAAATCATTAATGATCGTCGCCCGGCTGACATATAAATTGTCTGCGATCATCGACAAGGTAATATACTCGGATGAATTGATCAGTAATGCGGAAGATATCTTTTTCCGCTCTTCCCTGGATAACTTATAAAAGTAAAAATCACCTTCGGCAATGAAGGACTGAATTGCTGAAAAATCCGAGTCTCGGATAATCTGCCCGCCGCTTTTGAGTTCCAAACCCCTCAGATGATTCTCCCAGAGAATTTCATTAATAGCATTCAGATCATTCCGAATGGTTCTTTGGGAAACCTGGAACTTTTCTGCTAAATCAGAAATCGTAATTGCCTTTTCCTTTTTATTCAATTCATAAATTATCGAACTTATTCTTTTATTCATCCGTTTCTTCCACCTTGCTTCATTTTACATAATGGTTTTGCACTATCTTTACTATAACACGGATTGAAATTTATATAAAAGAATAAGTCTTTACCGCTGCCCTGCAATAAAATGTACTATCCCTACTGTCAAATAGCAGATCAGCATCAGTATCGGTTGGTGTAACAAGTAAATTTGTAAGCTATATCTTCCAATAGTATCAAATAAAGGTATTTTAATACGAAATAGTTTTTTATAAAAAGAGTATTCTGATATTATTTTTTGAAAACTATAGCCTGCTGTATAAATAAATATCCATGGAAATAAAGGAAAGTAATCGCTTGAACTAAAATTAAGGTGAGGTATTCCAATTACAGTAAAAAATTTTATTTCAGCCAGGCTCTCAGGTATTTTTACTAATTCATAATCACCTATACCAATATATAAGCTTGACAAATTATAAAATAGAACAAAAAGTATAATTGAGCAAGCAAATGTAATCTTTACATTAATTTTATTTATTATTTTCTCTAAGGGTATCATGATCAAAGTAGCCCCGCCAATAAAACTTAAAATCCCAAGTATAATCATTTCGCTGGGCATAAATATGAAAGTTATCACCGTGATCAAAATTCCAAATCCTGATATGATAATCCCTCTCTTTAAATTATTTTTACTAAAACCCCATGAAAATCCAGAAATAAATATAAAACCAATGCAAATAAATCTTTGCCATATTCTAACATAATCATAATATATCCAATTACTATCAAAACCAAATATCATAAAATAATTATACAGGCCATGATACATGATCATATTAACAATAGTAATTCCCCTAAATGAATCAAGCAATAATAGTCTTGTCTTTTCTCCGGTACCCATTCTTCTTTGCTCCTATGTTTTGATCCGATGACTAACCAGCTCTAATGCCTAAGTAATAAATGCAAAAATAAGAATATCCGAAGATATTCTTATTTCATACATTATCTCGTACCAAAAATCCGATCACCTGCATCGCCAAGTCCCGGACAGATATAAGCCTCTTCGTTCAGACATCGGTCTTCATGTCCTACATAAATCTGCACATCCGGGTGTGCTTTGGACAAACGCGCAATTCCTTCCGGAGCTGCGATAATACACATGAATTTGATGTGCTTTCCGCCATGCTCTTTGATAAAATCAATCGCTGCTTCAGCAGAACCACCAGTTGCCAGCATCGGATCCAGAACTAAAATCGTTCTTTCAGAAATCGGATCCGGTAATTTACAGTAATATTCACACGGTTCGTGTGTCACATGATCTCTGTATAGTCCAATATGACCCACTTTTGCGGTAGGAACCAAAGTAAGAATTCCATTTACCATTCCAAGTCCTGCACGAAGAATGGGTACTACAGCCAGTTTTTTCCCTGCCACCATCGGGGTCTTGCAGATTTCCAACGGTGTCTCTACTTCAACATCCTGAAGAGGCAGATCGCGAAGGGCTTCGTATCCCATCAGTACTGCAATTTCCTCTACCATTTTCCTAAACTCATTCGTTCCCGTATTCTTATCACGCAACATTGAAATCTTATGCTGGAGCAACGGATGTTCCATCTTATGCACTTTGCTCATATCTTTATTTTATCCTCTCTTCTTGTTTTTCGATTCATTTCTGTCGAAAATCGTCAGATTTTTTCTATTATACCACTTTCTTATATATGTGAAAAGTTTTAATTTATTGTTAATAACACGCTCAGCTCTCCCAGATATTCCTCAAAAACTTTCAATGCATCTTCCACCGGTTCCCTTCTGGTCATGTCAACTCCGCAGATTTTCAACAAATCCACGCAATCCATAGAACTGCCGCCGCTCAAGAACTCCTTGTATGCTTCCACAATTCCCGGTTCGCCATTAATAATCTTCTGACTGATTGCAATTGCAGCAGAGAACCCGGTTGCATACTGGTATACATAGAACGGTGTATAAAAATGAGGAATCCGCGCCCATTCCATTGCAATTTCCTTATCTACACACATATCCGGACCAAAAAACTCCTCATTCAGTTCATAATATACCTTAGATAAAAGTTCGGCTGTAAGACTTATCCCATCTGCCAGCATCTGATGAGTAATCTTCTCAAACTCCGCAAACATCGTCTGACGGAATACCGTTCCCTTAAACTGATCCAGAAAATAATTAATCAGGTATGCCTTTTGTTCTTTATCTTTTGCATGCTCGATCAGATAATGGATCAGCAGCGCTTCATTACAGGTAGATGCTACCTCAGCAACGAATATTTTATATCCGGCATAAGGATATGGCTGTTTTTCATCAGAATAATAGCTATGAAGCGCATGCCCCATTTCATGAGCCAGGGTAAAGACATTGTTCAGATTATTATTATAATTCAGCAACACGTATGGGTGAGTTCCATATGCGCCCCAGGAATAAGCCCCGCTGCGCTTATTCTGATTCTCATATACATCAATCCAACCTCCGTTAAATCCCTCATCCAAAAGGGCAATATAATCTTCTCCTAACAGTGCCAGCCCATCTTTGACAACTTCCTTAGCCTGTTCAAAAGGAATCTTCTTTGTAGCATTTTCCACTATCGGAACATGAACATCATACATATGCAGTTCATCCACAGCCAATACTTTTTTCCGCAGCTCAACATACCGATACATCGCCGGCAGATAATTATGAACTGCCTCAATCAGTTGATGATATACCGCTGTTGGAATGCGGCTTCCATCCAGTGCCATTTCCAGGGTGCCCGGATACTTACGCATTTTAGCAAAAAATAAATTCTGCTGCAGGTTCGCCTGATATGTGGCAGCCAATGTATTCTTAAACTTACCATAGGTCTCATACAGACGCATAAATGCTCCTTTCCTCACATCACGGTTATGATTTTCCAAAAAGGTGATATAACGCCCCTGGGTCAACTCTGTCATTTCACCCTTTTCATTGAGGATTTCTCCAAAATTAATATCGGCATTATTAAACATGGAAAATATTTTCTCCGGTCCCTTGGCTACATCATGGATTTTAGCCATAACTGCTTCCATTTCCCGGGTCAGGATATGCTCTTTTTCCCGCAGACATTCCATTATATATCTTTCATAAAGTGCAAGACCGGAATTCTCTTCCAACCATTCCTTCAGCGTTTCTTCCGGAATCTCTAATAGATCCGGCTGTACAAAGGAGGCTGCATCATAAATCTGTACCGTCAGTGCCGAAGCTTTCCCGGAAAGTGCCTGATACTCACTATTCCCGGTATCTTCATGATATTTCTGGTTAGCATATACATAGACCTTCTCCAAATACATCTGCATACTATCCTGCTCTTTTAAAACATTCAAAAGAGCATCACTGCTGTCTTTCATCGTTCCCTGCAAAGTTTTAAACTCAGCTGCCATATCTGCCAGCCGATCATAATCCTTTTCCCATAACTGATCATCTGCATACAGGTCTTCAATCACCCATTTATCTTCTTTTCTTACCTGGCTTCTTTTTGGCAGCACACTAGGATTTTCCATTTTTACCTCCCATATAATAAATTTGTAGTCAATATAACTTTACTAATAATCACTAAATTGCTTATTTTACATATTTATATAAAATAAATAACCGCACCCCAAAGCAAATAAAATCATTCCCACATTCAAAAACACAGTTTTAAACCACCGCCCTTTCAAAATCTTTATCTCCCCAGCATCAAATGTAATCTGCTTGCGCAGACATATGATCACTACTACACTTGCAATCATACAACCAAAAACCAAAAATACATACGCCATTACCAGCAGCAGCCTGGGAGCCATACTCATTAATACATTGATATCACCAGATTCAATCATTTCCAAATCAATCCCATTCATAATTAAAAGCGATAATACCGAGCCCATAAAATTAATAACAATATGAAATCCAATACAATATTTAATCTGATTAGATTTCACATAGATATAAGCAAAAATCAGTCCCAGCATAAATGCATAAATCACCTGATAAAAATTACCATGGAACAAACCAAAGGTAAGCGCAGAAATCAATACTGCTGTCCCCTGACCATAAATACGGATGCGGTCAATTAATATTTTCCGAAATAGCAGTTCTTCCACAATTGGCCCTATCACAACAACAATTATAAGCTTAAACAGCATCGATGAATTCATAACCAGACTTTCCACCGGATTTGCCATCACAATACCTGTCAGCGAACTGATTATGCTTATCACAATCTGACTGACAATATTCCCTATATACATCATGCCCACCGCAATCATAAAATAAAGCAGAATCTTACCAAAACCCCATTTTTCTTTTTCCACCTGATGATTCTGCACCGGTATTTTTTTGAAAACCAAATAGCAGATTGGTGCCCCCACTGCGTACATGGCAATTACATCAATAAAAGTTGCAGCCCCATTCGAAACCGCAATCCCGATCCCACGAAGAATCAACCTAACTACAATTTGAAACAAAACAGATGCCACCAAAAAAGCCAAATACGCCAAACCGACCCTGGAAAAATCTTTTCTTGGATTTCTCTCAAGTACTGCATTTTCCTCCCCGAAAAATACTGCGCTTTCAAATCCCCCTGGCTCTTTATCTGTCCCCAGCTCTTTAACATTTTCTGGTTCTTCTTGATTTATATACCCTTCTTTTTCCAGATATTCTTCTTTTCTATCCATTTATTTACTCCTGCCTTATTTTTTCTTTTCGAGATATAGGATCCCATCCTCTCTTTTATCAGTCTCCCCATTAATGTGCTGGTTACAATTCAGCTATGCAAATATAAAATGGAACTGTTATTGGGGGAAGAGTATTCGGGTTAACGGACACGGCCAAAGGGCATGGAATCGCTTCCGTAAACGCGGCAACGCTCTGGCGGACTAACTGCTAACTATCGGGTAGGAGGCTAGTCATTAATTGACTAGCCGACCTCCCACACCACACGTACGTACTGTTCAGTATACGGCGGTTCTTTAGTTTTCACATATTTTCTTGTAGTAACCAGACATGGTCAGATAACCGAGATTTGTTATTTCATCATTGGTCAGTACTCTGTTCAGCATAAGTGCCATTTTCCAGGTTCCTTTTCTGCTGTTCGCCAGTTGGTGTACCAGTTCTTCCAGTAGTCCATACTGTCGTAGCTTCTTGTACCTTGTCTTGACCAATTTCCACTGTTTCCAGTACACGGCTCTTATCCTTCGGCGCATCCATTCATCTGTCTTCCTCAATGGTGCTTCCATATCTGCCAGCTTGAAATAGTTCACCCATCCTCGGATGTACTCTGCCAGCTTTGTTGGGCGGTATCCGTTTCCCCAACCATTATTCTTGTTGGTCAGTTCGCGTAGCCGGTTCTTCATTTTTATCATTGATTTTGGATGTACCCTTAACCTGCACTTCCCTTTATGACGGTAGAATTTATAGCCCAGATATTTAACTTGGCTGTAGTAGGACACCGTCGTCTTTTCCCGGTTCACTTTCAGGTATAGCTTCCCTTCTATGTACTGGGTTATGCTGTTCAATGTCCTTTCTGCACTTTTCCTGCTCCTGCAGAATATCATGCAGTCGTCCGCATAGCGGACGAACCTGTGCCCTCTTCTTTCCAGCTCCTTATCCAGCTCGTTCAGCATTATATTGCTGAGCAGCGGACTCAGTGGACCACCTTGTGCCAGTCCCTCCTCCGTCTTTTCGAACACGCCGTTGGCTATCACTCCCGCGTTCAGATACTTGTGGATTAGCGATATCACCCTGCCGTCCTTTATCGTTCGGCTTAATAGTTCGATTAGTTTACTTTGGCATACCGTATCGAAAAATCTTTCCAAATCCATATCTACTACATAGACATATCCTTCGTCTATTTCGCGCTGACATTGTTTCAATGCGCCGTGTGCGCTTCGTTCTGGTCGGAATCCATAACTGTTGTCCGAGAACTGTCTCTCGTATATCGGTGACAATATCTGGGTGACCGCCTGTTGGATCACTCGATCCACTACCGTGGGGATTCCCAGCTTTCTCTTCTTTTCGGTATTTTCTTTCGCTATCTCTACCCGCAGTACCGGCACGGGTCTGTATTTCCCCGCTCTTATCCGATTTACTATTTCTTTCTGGTTCTCCGCAAGATAGGCTTGTAGCTGGGCTACTTCCATCCTGTCGATTCCGCCTGCCCCTTTGTTTGACTTTACTTTCTTGTAAGCCTTTTCCAGGTTTCCGTCCTGTAATATCATCTCTAACAGGGCAGGTTCGTGAAAATCTGTGCTGGTGCGGTTGTTTTCAGTAATCCTCTGATGGGCGTACCCTCCTGCTTGCTCTCCTTGTTCCGCAGGTACCATCTGCAGGTAGTCTTCCATATGAAGTTGTCTATACTTAAATCCATCTTCGGTTACATTCATTTACTCACACCTCCTAAAGTTCAGTCCTTTACGGTGGTGGGGTTTCCACCGCTAATACGACCTCTGCTGACTTCTCATGATAAATCTTTTTCAACCATGGCTGTTTGCCATGTCCATGAGACCTCCCCGGGTACTCACACATTCTTTCGCTCTTATACCCATTTCATAAATACTGTATGCAGTTCCGTGCAGTTTTCGGACTTTAGCTTGGCGCGCAGCCTCATCCCTACACACAGCCTCAAATGTAACAGGCCAGAGTTTTGCCTAATCCTTTCTTCAGATTCCACCTCGCGATGGACACCCTTGGCTTCGGCTGTATCCTTCCCACTGCCGGGCGGATTCGGGACTTTCACCCGTTAGAATGTGTGCCCACCGGGCACACACGACTAAAACGCTCCGGAGAGCCGTCGCGCTTAAGTCTCCGTAAGCAGTGGATTCCGCCGCCGCTAAAACCGCCGCCAAATGTTTACGGAAGCGATCCCATGCCCTTTGGCCGCTGGTTTTTCAAGCGATTTACGAAAAAAGGGTTCCTTCCATAACAGAGTTACTTTATACCTCAGGGTACCCTCTCTTCCATCTTTGGTGGTATTCACCTTGCGTCAAATAAAGTATCCACACAAAACTTATATACTACCAAAACCCAGCCGCTGTGGTCGAGTAGGCACACCCCTTACAGGGCATACCCCTCCCAGAACCGAACGTGCGGCTTTCCCGCATTCGGCTCTTTGTAAAGCTGAT
>Ga0153940_1000213_pt1 | contig 34105 bp, 29 predicted proteins | sample TSNJ024MetaG_FD_104736 | JGI IMG/M metagenome (GOLD analysis project Ga0153940, IMG submission 104736) | Attine ant fungus gardens microbial communities from New Jersey, USA - TSNJ024 MetaG | ecosystem: Host-associated > Fungi > Mycelium > Unclassified | place: USA: New Jersey, Brendan T. Byrne... | reverse complement strand
GAAATAAAACTTCCAAACAAATCTGAATATTTTGTAAGCAGTATTGTTACCGTTTTCATTGTGCTATTTTCTTCCCCCATCGTTTCTACCTCTTTACCTATATTGATGAGAACATCATACCTCGTAAAAATAAATATTAATAAATATACATCCTTTTATTCAAACCGATCTTCGGGCATACAAACAGTTGTAATAATTATTCCCGTTATTGCAGCTATTGCTACTACTACCATAACCATCTTTTTCATCATGTTCACTACCTTTCCTTTTTACATGTCGCACAATCCGCTGCATCTCCTTTTTATGACTTGCTGCATCGACAAAATTGTTTTTAATCTTCTTTCACTCCTTTTTGATTTGATGTACTTAGTTTAACGTATGATTGTTTATAAATTGCTTGAAAATAGTTTAAGAATTATTAATTGTAATGTTACTGATATTTCTCTGCTGCCAAAAACATCTGCAAACGCATTATCATTTGATTAAGGAGATTCGCTTTCCATTTGGAAACAGCTACGGTTGGGGTTATAAATATAGCCACAATTCCAGTCCTCCGGACGAGGGTGAATGGCTTGCAACTTATGATTTCTCCATCTATGAGACTGTTTCTACGGGGAGTATGCGGAGAGTATCGTTTTTCCTGATTTCTTCCGTTTGCTAAAAAAAGATTTTTTTAATATATATCAAAACATGGTGAAAAATGTAAAAAAAGGTGTATAATAGATAAAAACAAGGGGAAACAGAATTATGAAAAAGAAAAAGAAAAATAAAGCAAAAGTAGTTGCCATATGTTCATTTTTATGTATACTCCTACCTGTTGTTAGTTCGGGATTTAATGTTGTTGGTTCGGGATTTGATCTTTTAAAAAGTCTCACAAAAAAGGATAGCACTACAGACACTACCTCTTTTTTTGAAAATGGAGGGGATAGCTTCGTCGCAGGAAATGATATCACAATAAATTATGGCGGAAAAGACGAATCGGAAAATAATGAACCGTTAACTGTAGAAAACAGTACTTGCGTAATAGATTCATTTGTTGAAATTAAAGGGCAAAAATATCCGGTATATTATTTATCTGAACAATTATTTACAGCAGTAATCGACTTCACTGTTAGAAATAATATAGATAGCAGTATTGAGGTTAATGGTATTTTTGTTAACGTGGGGAAAATCGAAAGTTTGCCTGAAACACTTAATTTGACGGATTCAGAAACTTGTAAAGGATCCAAAGACTTCACGCACTACTATTCCACAATCGAGGAAAACAAAAAAACTGAAGCTATGTTTTGCTCGGAGGACTATGATTATAATGTGATAACGTCAGCAATTAAAAATCAATCAAGCTCGAAAAAATATTTGAAAATTAATGCAAGAGACTTTAATAAAATATCACTGTTATTAAACACACCAAAAGAGGGAATATATTCTTTTAGTATTGAAGTAGAGTATACACATGAAGGAAAAAGGCTAGTAGCAAAAGACAATGAACTTCAATTTTACGTTTTAGCAAAGAATACCACAGAGCCTAATGCGGCAGTCTCTCCGAACACATTCCCGGCTAAAGACAACACAACTAGCCAATCAGGACAAGAAGAACTGACAGCCTCAGACCAGAAATCGATATCCATTATTAATGGGATTCAAGCACCATCAACTGATTTTATATTTTCACATAGTAGTACAAGCTTGATAAGTAGCAAAGATCTAGAAATATTGGAAGCATCTACTACTGAACAAGAACATTCAAACTCGCAAATGGCAATCAATGAAATACTTGCCAGATATGGTTACTCCTTTAATCCAAATAAAAGTGATACAGCGCAAGAAGCCTACGATAAATTCAATGGACTCACTTGGTATGATCAGGCACAGGCACACTGCCCATATCAGAATGCAAATGAAATGATTGCGCAGCTCAATTCGACAGAAAAAGAAAATATTAATATTATCAATAACTGGCAAAAAGAACATGATTGTTACTATTAAGATAAACGTCGTAAACGGTAGATCTTTAACCTATCGTTTACGAAAAGACACATATTTCTAGTGCCAAACTCTCATTTCTGGCTTCTATTGTTCTCCTTTGCAATCTGCTCAAAAATATCCAATAAGCATGTATTATGGATTGGCTTAACTGCATATAATAGCAATGAGCTGAACGCATAATACCGGCGGATGGGTAATGCCGGAATCAGTTTTCCGGCATATTGACTTCTCACGTTATTTCTGTTATTGTAAGCTTAGTGATCGTTCTGTGGAAACTTGCGAAGCCCACAGGCGGGGGAGAACCTACGGGTCTCTCCCTTTTTTACTTTATGGGAGAATTTACATATGATTACTTCAAAGAACTTTTCCACCTTTGCACAGCAGGTTGAATCGTTAAAAAATGATAAAAACATAATTATTCCGGACAGTCGGTACGCAGAGGAAATGCTCCAGCACATCGGTTATTTTTCTTTATTGGGCGGTTACAAACAGTTATTCAGGATACCACTTACTAAAAAATATAAGCCGGGAACTTCATTCGATGAAATAGTAGCCTTATACCAATTTGATGCAGAACTAAGGGCACTGTTTTTGAAATACCTGCTTCAGATCGAGCGCCATGTCGGAAACCTGGTTTCCTATTATTTTATAGAGCTGCACGGCGTATCCCAGGCAGAATACCTGAATCCTGATAATTATGATAACAGCCACCGTAACAAAAGAACTGTACGGGGTTTAATGCAAAAGCTGCATGGTGCAGTTAATACAAACGAATATGGGTATATAAATTACTACCGAACCCAATACGGTAACATTCCCTTGTGGGTGACAACACGCATATTGACTTTCGGCAGCCTGTCAAAAATGTATAAGGTATTGCCGCAGTCACTCCGTACCAAAGTATGCAAGCATTTTCATTCTGTAAACCAGCGGCAACTGGAACGTTATTTCGGTTTTATTCTTAACTAAAACCAAAACCTGAGAATTAGCTCTCAGGCTTTGTACGTTAATCTGTTTTTCTTATGGACGGGACAGTATTGATTTTAGGGGTTACAGACGGACGCAGTTTCGTGCATTTTATATTATTATAAAGGCTGCTAAAATATCATCTTTCCTCTCGAAAATAAGGCCGCCCCAAGCTGTCCGGAGGCTGTGTATTTCTATTTTTCCGAAAGCTGGTAAAAATCAATACCACAATCGTAACCAGATAAGGTTGCATTTTAAACACTTCCTGAGCACTTCTTGTCAAGCCCGGAATGTATAAATATAAGATATACAAACCGCCAAAGAGGAAAGACCCCCATATGGCACTCACCGGTTTCCATAATGCAAATATAACTAATGCGATTGCAAGCCATCCCCGGTCACCAAAACCATTATTCGTCCAAGTTCCTCTGGAATACTCCATGACAAAATACAGACCGCCCAGACCGCTGATGCCGCCGCCCAGACAGGTCGCCAGATATTTATATTTCGTTACCGATATACCCGCCGCATCAGCCGTTGCCGGATTTTCTCCCACTGCCCGTAAATTCAATCCCGTTCTCGTCCTGTACAGGAAAAAGGACAGCGCAAAACTCAAGATAATAGCCAGATAACTCAATATCCCAAAAGAAAACAGGGTCTTACCCAGAACCGGAATCTTAGATAATCCGGGAATCTGTGCCATATAAGCAGAAGCCGTTGCCGATACTGAAATTTGTCCAACTCCGCCTGCCAGACCTGATAAGGAACCCCCGAAGAAATTACCGATTCCAATGCCAAACGTGGTCAAGGCAAGCCCTGTTACATTTTGGTCTGCCCGCAGCGTAACCGTAAGCACACTATAGATCAGTCCTCCCATAGCCGCACATAAGAAGGCACATACAAAGGATATCAGGAAACCAACCCAGGCAATGGGGTTCTCGGTTCCATTTTCATATAAAAAAGCTGACGACAATCCGGCGATTCCACCCATGTACATCATACCGGGAATTCCCAGATTCAGATTACCGCTTTTTTCCGTCACAATTTCTCCCGAAGCACCGTAAAGAATTGCTATTCCCTGGGCTATTGCCTTTTGTATAAAAATCAAAATAATGCTCATGAATTCTTTCCTCCTTTACGCATACCGCCAAATTTCACCTGATAATCTATAAAAAATTCACAGCCGATCAGGAAAAACAAAATTACTCCTATAATAATACTGGAGGCATTTTCATTCAAATTGAACTGGGAAGCTATCTGTACTGCCCCGTTTTCCATAAATACAAGAAAGAAAGAAATGAGTGCCATGGCCGCTATATTAAATTTGGACATCCAAGCAGCTATGATTGCCGTAAATCCACGCCCTCCTGCCGTACTGGTTGAAATGGTATGTGCAGTTCCACTGACTATCATAAATCCGGCCAGTCCGCATATGGCACCGGAAATTGCCATAGTACGCAAAATGATTTTTCTGACATTCATTCCGGAATAATTTGCCGTATTTTCACTGGAGCCTACTACAGTTATTTCAAATCCCTGCTTGCTGTATTTCATATAGACATACATAACAACTGCAGCTAATGCTACAAGTATAATCATCCAGCCATAATCCAGTCCGAAAATTGCAGGAAGCCAGCCGGCTTTACTTGCCTGATTAATGGTACCTATTGTATTGGAACCTTTTGGGGTTTCCCAGAGGATAATGCAGTAGTTTACAACCTGCATGGCTATGTAATTCATCATCAATGTAAATAAGGTTTCATTTGTATTCCAGATTGCTTTGAAAATTGCCGGTATGAGTCCCCATACCAGACCTGCCAGGGCACTGGCAATCAGCATCAATGGAAAAAGAATCCAGGGGCTCATAGACTCTCCCTGATAAATCATCAGTGCAGCAGCGGCTATTCCTCCCGCTAAAATCTGACCTTCTGCTCCAATATTCCAAAAACGCATCTTAAATGCCGGAGTCAGTCCGATAGCGATTAATAATAAAATAAGTGATTCTCTGATTGTTATCCAGAATCTGCGTTTATTTCCTACTGCACCGTCTATGATTCCCTGATATACTCCAAAGGGATTTAATCCGGTCAATACTACAATTATGATTCCGCAGATAACCAGGGATAGAATGACTGCCAAAAGCCGAATACAGACGGCTTTCGATCTTGCAAGATCATCCCTTTTTGCAATTCGTATCAGGGTTTCCTTCTTATGTTCCGATTTATGCATGTTTTCCTCCCGCCTTCGTCATCAGCAATCCAATCTCTTCTTTGACAGCAGTACGGGCATCTACAATACCGCTGACTTCTCCTGCGCATAATACCATAATCCGGTCACATAATTCTAAGAGTACATCAAGATCTTCCGCCACGCAAAGAACTGCGGAACCATTCTTTTTCTGCTCATTCAGTAAATGGTAGATTGTGTGGGATGCATGAATATCCAATCCTCTTACGGGATAAGCAACCATGAGGACCTCCGGATTGGAAGAAATTTCACGCCCTACCAGTACTTTTTGTACATTTCCTCCTGAAAGTTTCCGCACAGGTGTCACTACATCCGGTGTGACAATCCCCAGTTTTCCTACCAGATCTTCTGCCAGTTTCCGGGGCCTTCTTCTATCTGTAAAGAAAAAGCCTCCCGTCCTATAACTACGCAGCATCATATTTCCAATCATCCCCATATCTCCCACAAGTCCCATTCCAAGGCGGTCTTCCGGAACGAAAGAAAAGTGAATATTATTTTTTTTAATCTCAGAAACCTTCATACCTGTGACATTTTCCTCTTTTCCCTCCTTTGACCATAAAATGATTTCTCCCTCTTCTATTTTCTGCAGACCTGCAATTGCCTCAAACAATTCCTTTTGACCGCTTCCTGCAACTCCGGCAATTCCCAGAATCTCCCCGCTTTTTGCGGTAAAGGTTACCTTATCCAGCATCTTTACGTTTTCCCCATTACAACAGGACAGATTTCTTACTTCCAGACGTTTTTCAGGTCCCACAGGCAAAGGACGCTCTATATTCAATTCCACTTTCTTTCCAACCATCATTTCCGTCAGAGAGCTTTCCGTTGCTTCTTTTGTGGGCACGGTGCCCGCATATTTTCCCTTCCGCAGCACCATAACCCTGTCTGATATGGAAAGAACCTCTTTTAGTTTGTGGGTAATGATAATGATGGAATGTCCGGCCTCTTTCATATTTTTTAATACCGTAAATAAAGTTTCGGTCTCTTGGGGGGTAAGGACTGCCGTTGGCTCATCTAATATTAATATATTGACACCACGGTACATCATTTTCACGATTTCTACTGTTTGTTTTTTTGATACCGGCATATTGTAAATCTTTTCATTGGGATCCAGTTCAAATCCGTATTTCAGTGTCAATGCATCAATTTCCTGGGTAACACTTTTCATATCCAGTATCGTTTTCCCGGGGAGCCCTAAAATTATATTTTCTGCTGCTGTAATTACATCTACCAGTTTGAAATGCTGATGAATCATCCCAATTCCTAAATCAAAAGAATCTTTTGGCGAACGAATGCTTACTTCTTTTCCACCCACAAAAATCTGTCCTTTATCCGGATAATAGATACCGGAAAGGATATTCATTAATGTTGTTTTTCCGCTTCCATTCTCACCTAAAATAGCCAGTATTTCGCCGCTTTTAATGTTCAGATTGACCTGATCATTTGCAATTACTTTTCCGAAGCATTTTGTAACGTTTTTTAATTCAATTGCATATGTCTCTTTCATAAGGAACCTCCCGGGTAATCATCAATTTGAAGCTTTTACTCTGATACCGTAATACCGTCAATAATGATATCAAAAGCCGGAGCCGAACCATATTCCGATTCGTGGAAATAGCCGTCCGAAATATATTCAACGCCATTGGCTTCATAAGTATCCAATGTTTCGCCATTCACAGTCCATGTTGAAGTATCAAATACATTCAGGGCTCCATTTTTAAATTCATCTTCTATTTCCGCAACTTTATCTGCAGTACCTTCCGCAATTACCGTATCATTTAATTCCATAATGCGGGCGGCTCCATCTTCATACCCCTTACACCAGTCAGTAGCAATGGCTTCTCCATTTATCAGACATTCCACTGCGTAGGTGTAATACGGACCCCAATTCATGGAAGCAGAGGTTATGGCTGTATTTGGTGCCGTCTCTATCATAGAAATATTATATCCTACAACAGGTACTGCTGCGGCTTCACACGCCGTTGGTGCTCCGGTGGTATTGGCATGCTGGCTGATAATGACACATCCGTCTGCGATCAACGCTTCTGCCGTTTCTTTTTCGAGGTCAAAGCTTCCCCAGCTATTATCATATTTTACATCCATAACCGCACTGGGACATACGCTCTTTACGCCAAGGTAATAGGCTGTAAATCCGCTGATGACCTGTGCATAGGGATATGCACCTACATAACCAATTTTTGCAGCGTCTTCTTCTATTTCACCATTTTCTATCATCTCATTTAACTTCAATCCTGCTGCAACACCGGATACATATCTGGATTCATGAACCGAGGTATAATAATTATGCATATTACTCAACCCACTGCTCGCTGCCTGCACTCCCGTCGCATGACAGAATTCTACCTCCGGATACTCCTCTGCCGCCTGGATGAAATAATCCTCGTGTCCAAAGCTATTTGCAAAAACTGCATTGCAACTCTGCTCTGCCAGATCTACTGCCGCATCATAACAAGCTTCTGTTTCCGGAATATTCCATTTAATAACAATCTGCTCATCGGATAACCCAAGTGTTTCCTGCATTTCCAATACTCCTTTATAAAAGGCTTCCGTATAACCGTCATTCTCATCTCCTATAAAGACAAAGCCAAGCCTCAAATCCTCTTTTGCCACACCAACCCCCGTGGATGCTTCCGGGCGTTCTTCTTCCGATGCTGCGGCTTGCGTAGTGCTTTCTTCCGCCGCTGTTGAGGAAGAGGATGTTTCTTTTTCGCTATTTCCACATGCCGCCAACATCAATACCATACTGCCTGCAAGTATCAAACTAATAAATTTTTTCATTCTCATAATTTTCCTCCATTTTGATAATACCATCATGCATAACACATATTTAGAACAAAAAAAGATGCCTACCGTTTTGGGTATGCATCTTTGCATGTGCGCGCATAATATTTTTGATTTGTTACCCCTTCATTATATCCTGCCATCTGCTTTCTGTCATTATAAACAATTCATATAAATCATCCTTCCCTTTTGTAATTAGATAATAAACTTACCTCACGCAACAATGCAAGTGCCGCTTTCTTCTTTGACAACTGCATCTATCCTGTTTAAAGCTCCTATATAAGCCTTACCGCTATGATTGCTTTCCACAAAATTCATACATGCTTTTATCTTAGGCAGCATACTTCCGCCTGCGAACTGATTTTGGTCAATATAATTCTGTAATTGTTCCACACTTACATATTTCAAAGATTGCTGTTCCGGTTTTGCGTAATGAATTGCCACGTATTCAACTCCTGTCAGAATCAGCAGATAATCTGCATGAATTTCTTCCGCAATTTTCTCTGCCGTAAGATCTTTATCAATGACTGCTTCTACGCCGTGAAGCTGTTTATCTGGCCCATATGCCACGGGAATTCCACCGCCGCCCCCTGCAATCACGATTTCTTTCTGATCAAGAAGGTATTTAATGGCCTCTATTTCCTTTATCTCCCTGGGTGCAGGCGAAGGGAGCACCCTGCGGTAACCTCTTCCGGCATCCTCTGCCATGGTTATATTCGACTCCTTTATAAATACTTCTGCCTCCTCCTGGTTATAGAAAGGTCCTACCGGTTTTACCGGATGTCTCATGGCCGGATCATCCGGATCAACGACTACTTGTGTCAGCACTGTGATTACATCCCGCTTCAGTCCTGTCTTCACCAATTCATTTCCAATTGCCTGCTGCAATTCATAACCTATTAATGCCTGGGTCATTGCACCGCATTCATCTATCCTCTTTTTGGGAACAACATTCTCTGCGTACTCATTTTGAATGATTAAGTCTCCGATTTGCGAACCATTGCCATGCACTATCACGACTCTGCTACCTTTTCGGATAATCTCAGCAATACAAGACGCGATTTTTGCGTACACCAGATCCAGGGACTCTTTATTCTGTTCTAAGGCATTTCCGCCAATTGCTATTACATAGGTTGCCATATTACCGTCACATCCTTTATAAATCATATTCTTTGACAAAAGCTGATATCGCCTGATAAAAACATTCCATGGGAGGTGATACAATACCTGCCCCGATTTGTCCTATACCCGCTTCCCGATGCGCAATTCCGGTGTTGACCACGGGCAGTATACCGCTTTCTGCTACTTTTAAGATATCGATTCCAAGAGCACTGCCCTTAAAATCCAGACTTGGAATTGCATAGGCGGGATTTATATCATCGCAAATGGAATACATGGACCTGGAAATATTTAAGGCATCTTCTGTAGTTCCGCCTACAAACTGTACAATTGCAGGCGCACCTCCCATGGCAAATCCACCAATACCCATTGTCTCTGTAATTGCACTGTCTCCAATATCCCGGTTGGCATCTTCTTTTGAATACCCGGGGAAATATAACCCCTCAATATATTCAGAAGTATGGGTAAACCATTCTTTTTTGTCTAAGCCACTGACTTTAATGCCAAACTCCACTCCATTTCGGGCCATTACCGTAACGATGGTTGAATAGGGTACTCCGTGACCGGCTTCTAAGGATACTTTACATGCCGGCATTGACAAGTTCAGAAAATAGTGGTCATTATTTGCTATAAATTCCAATACACGCTTTAGAATATTCTTATCTTCCACTGCCTGTAGTAATAAGGTGCTTATCTGCTTATAAAATAAGCCGGTTGATGCCTTGTTTCGATTATGGCATTCGTCTCCCATCTGCAGAGCCTGAGCCGTGATCAATTTCAGGTCTATCCCGTCCGTAAGAGCAAGGGCCTTTTTCATTGCCGGCATAAATTCGTCCCGCATCCATCTAAGATGTTTTAGGACTTCTTTTGAATATGCTCCGAACCTTAATACCTTTCCCAGCCCCTCATTAATACTGCAATAGGCATATCTTCCGTTGACCTCATCCAAAATAATATGAACCGGCATACTGGCTGAAAGAACACCTGCCATAGGCCCTACCGCCCCATATTCATGGCAGGGTGCAAATGTGACAGCCTGGGATTCAATCAGCGAAAGGGCTTCTTTCTCACTTTTTGCAAGATCTTCAAATAACACTGCCCCGATAATTGCTCCTTTCATGGGACCGCACATATCTTCCCATTTAATGTAGGGTCCTGCATGTAAAATTGTGGTTTTCGTCATATTTGGTATGCAATTTCCGGCAAGTTCTATATCTGCCAGCATGGGTCTGGCGGCTTTTATTCTTCCGATAGCTTCTGCGTTTGCTTCTTCAATTTTATCTCTCACCTTTTCAATCTTATCTAAAGCTTCCATGATTTTACGGTTTCCGCCTGCAACCGGTTTCCAATCTACCTGTACAACCTTCGTCCCCTGTTTCTTAAGGTCTTCTGCAAAACGGGTTAATCCAATATTTATTACATTCAGGGTATCTTGTTTCAATAATTGATTCATAGATAATCTCCATTCTACTGTCTATGTGTTTTCACAATTTCATAAGCAGTCCAGACCGCTTCCATATTACTGCCTGCTACGATACATCCCTGTTCTTTCAACATGTTCTCCTGCTGTTCCTTATTCTGCTCATCCATGGGTGTTCCGCAGACATAGGTTACAAAACAAATCTCTCTGCCTGCTTCACGGGCATTTTTTTGACCTTGGCGGATTGCATCAATGGCAGCTCCTACCGGATTTTGATGTGATCCATATCCAATTTCAAAATCCAATAAAACTACCGCCGTATGTTCATCCCGGCATTCTTCTATAATCCGGTCATTGCGCAGTGTGGGGTCCATCATGGGATGTGGTCTTCCATTTGTAAAAAAATCGTCACCCAGATCAAGCAGGGTATCCTCTTTGCTTACAAATAAATCCTTAAGCTGTTCTTCTTTTCTTTTGGAGACATTACTGTAAACGGTACAGCCCATTTTTTTAAAATAATAATAGGCTTCTGAACATAAAGTCCCTCCGCAGTATAAACCGCGTATGTACTTTTGAGAGGACTGTAAAACCGGATCGTCTGTTTTTTCTTTTTCTTTTATGGGAGCTTTCTTTCCTCCTGCGGTCAAGACCGCAAGCCTTGCCGCCTCCTGTATATTCTCCGCTATAGTAATCTGCAGATTATCTGTCCTGGTTTTTGTCTCTGTCATAAAGCATAGAATAACGGGTTTTTCTATCTCTTCTTCTATTAACTTTATAATATTCCTGCGTACATCCTCATCCGGTTTTTTAGACAGCAGCACGATTACTTCCGTATTTTCATCCTGCTGAAGCATACGAAGTGCATCTGTCATCATAATTCCGCCTATTTCTTTTGACAGGTCACGTCCTCCAACTCCAATTGCGTTTGCTATCCCGCCGCCATAGCGGCTGATCAATACGGTAACTTCCTGTATCCCCGTTCCGGAGGCTCCGGCTATACTGATATTCCCCCTGTTTACTTTATTGGCAAAACATAAGGCAGTTCCATTGATAATTGCTGTTCCGCAATCCGGCCCCATAACCAGTAATTCTTTCCTATGAGCTGTCTCCTTTAATTTTTTCTCTTCTTCCACCGGCATGTTGTCACTAAAAATCATCACATTCATACCCTGATCAAGTGCAGTCATTGCTTCCCGGTATGCATGGTCACCAGGTATGGAAATCACCGCCATATTGGCATCTTGTTGTGCCGCTTTTGCCTGCTTTACTGTCTTGAAAACCATATGGCCCTTATCATTTTTTTCTTCTCTTTCCCCTTTTAGCTTCTGCTCGATCAGTTTCATTATGGTTTTTTTCTCTGTTTCATCCTGACAGGAAAATGCAATTACCATATCGTTCTCAGTGCATCCTTCTACTTCATCCGAGTAAAGTTCTGCTTTTTTCAGTAACTCCTTATTCATGTCCGTTGCCATTGAAATCACTGCTGCTTCAACACCCTGTGTATTTTTCAATGACTCTGATAAAGACATCAATGTTACAGAGTCAAAATAAGAATTTTTTTTAATTTCTATGTATTTTTTCATAACATCATCTGCTTCCTTTCCATCATGAATCCAATTCTTTTAAAAGCCATCAGCATACCAATCATGATATCTGTGCCTGATGTACTGCCATATCTCAAAATGCCATGAACACTATTCTTAATCATAGTCTGGTCTCCCTGCAGGATGGCAGACAGAAACTGCATTTGTGAGCGCCGGCTTTTTCCATGATATGCCTGAACAATTTCTTCATAACTTATCCGGTTTGTCTTTGTTTTACAAAAGCAGACCAAATCCCAATACTGCATAATATCTGTTTTTTGAAAAATCGAAAATATGAATAACATACCTGCAATGAAGTCATCACCGGAAGGAGTAAGCCCCCTTCCCAGCCCGACTATGGAATATAGTTCCTTTACTAAAACATGTTCGGATTTTTCTTTTATCGCTTCTTTTATCCGTCTAAAATGAATTTGAAAGAACTGATCAGTTTTTGTTTTTTCTTCCATGTTAAAATAACAGCGATACAGTTCCCCATCTGCCCCGTATATAAAAGTCAGCCTTTCCGCCAAAGGAATACTAAGCAGCAAATGTTCTTCCCTGTATGGTTTGCATTTTGACAAATCATTTATAAAAAAACAGTTTTTCTCTTGCATCTTTATTTCAAATCGGCCACTCAGAATCAGCTTTTTGTTTTCACAGAAAACAATATCACCTCTTTTCAATCCCCATTCCATAAAATCAGCTGCCTCATTCATAATAATGGTCCCGGGACCTTCCTCAATCTTTGCATTCCCAATAGAAAAGAAAAGATCCCCTGCTGACAAATTAATGACTTTTTGAAAAACGGAATGTACAAGACAACGGTTACTTTTTAGTGCCTGCAATTTATCATATAATTCTTTTTCTATTTTTGCAGATTCTATCGTAATGATAAGCCATTCACCCCTTCAAATTCGGCTGCAAAACCACAAATCAAATGCTCATCGCTGCCTGATCCAAACGCCGTTATTCCAAAAGGTAAGCCTTCATCTGCAAATCCTGCGGGAATGGCTATTGCACACAGATCCAAGAGATTACAATGATTCGTATATTTTCCCATATTGCTGTTTGCCGTAATTGGATTTTCCCTGACCTCATCCCTGGAATAAGTCCCGGCACAGGTTGGAAAGATAAAAATCGCATTTTGAAGAAGCTTTCTGGATTTATTCTTATATTCCATTAACCGATGCATGGTCTGGAACAAATATTCAGCCGAATAATCCGGTCTGTTTCCGGTTTCTAAGATTGTCTTCGTTACGGGAAAAATTTCCTTCGGATGTTCCTGTACAAAATCTCCTAAATCTGACCATCTCTCAGCCACACAGGGACCATCATAGAGCAATTTGGCTGCTTCATTATAAAATTCCAGTGATACCCTTTTTACGGGAATGTTGACAGCCTTTATAAGTTCTTGTGATTTTTCCCATGCTCTTTTATACTCCTTTTGAAATGAACCATAAAATTCAGGCTCTTTTTCTGGTATATATACAACCTGCGGAAGCGCATCCGATGCTCTCTCTACGTCTTTTGACCATCTATCTTCATAGTCAATCCCCCTTGCAATCCGGTCTACTGCCATGGCATCTGCAACTGAATTTGCAAAAACGGTGACACAATCCAGGCTGGCACAAGCCGGAACTACACCCTTTATGGGCCAGGCCCCTACCGTCGATTTATATCCCACCAGATTATTCAATGCTGCCGGCACTCTTCCGGAGCCTGCGGTATCCGTTCCCAATGTAAATGCTGCCATTCCAAGGGCTGCAGCAACTGCGGAACCTGAGCTGGAACCTCCGCTTATCAATTCCTCATGATAGGAGTTATGTACTTCCCCATAGGGACTTCTTGTTCCAACCAATCCGGTTGCAAATTGATCCATATTCGTTTTTCCTACCGGAATGGCTCCGGCCCTGACCAGCCGTTCTACGACGGATGCATTATCATCAGGTAAATAGGAATATACCTCACATCCGGCAGTCGTTGGGATATGTTCCAGATCGATATTGTCTTTGATGGCAAAGGGAATTCCCCACAGCAGCTTTTTCTCATAATTCATTGACCCTAGCTGTTCCAGATAAAACCGGATAAATTTCATATCAGGTTTCACAATCCATATATTATATTTTTCATATTCTTCCGTCCTTTTTATTATTTCTTCCATGACCTTATAAGGAGTAATGTTTCCATTCCTATAATTCTCTTTTAGCCATGTAATTGAAATTCTCTCCGGTAACTTCATATTTCGTCCCTCCTATTATCTCAAGTCAAAAAGGCAAAGGAACCATACGCTTCCAGTACAGCTTCTTTGCCTTCTTTCTATCTTCTATTATAGTAAAGCAGAATTATAAAGTCTTTATAAAGTCACCCTAATAATTGCTTTTCTTTTTTGTAAACCGGTTACAGTAAAAAGAAGTTGGTAAGGTTTGTAGGTTTTGGAAGAGGGATGCCTGTAAGCAGTCATCCTGTCAGATACATATCATTTAGTTTGATGCCAAGCAGCACTTTAAACTGCACCTCCGGGGCCCCGATATCCATATTTAAAATCTGTGCTATTCTATCCAGCCTGTAACTCACCGTATTGTAATGCGTAAATAATATCTCGGATGTGAGCTTGGCATTTTCATTATTTTCCAGATATACCCGTAATGTTTCATACAGATTTGTCTTATGCTCCTTATCATACTTGATAATCGGCACAAGGTACATATCCATATAATTCTTAAGCTCCTCCCCTTCCGGTATCAGGTAGAGCAGTGAATATACATCCAGATCCCCATAAAATAAAATATCCTTTTTCAAATTCATCCGGCTGCTGACATAAGAGATATTTCTTGCATCTTTATAACTTTCCATAAGATTATATGGGATTGCTGACTTTTTCCCTACACACAACTGAATGCCCGTATCAGGCATCATATTTTTCATCTTATCCACAATATCCTGCAGAATGATTATATCCGTACCTGTCCCATTGTTTGCATCTGCTTTTGTACAAATAATAAATGCAATGGAATCATTCACAATCGTAATAAAGACGCCTTGAGAAATTTTTATATTTCGGCGCATACGGCGGACGAGAGGTCTTATCTGGTCCGGAGTTTGCTCCTTATCTGACCGCAATATAGCCACCCGATAAGCATATCCCTCCATAATTTTCAGTTCATATAGTTCGCTTCGCATACGAAAACTCTTCAGAGAATCAATATTACCCAAAATCCAGTCCTGATATAATTTATCTGCATATTTTAATTCAATCTCAGCTTCTGCTTTTTCATTTGCCAATTCCAAACCAATTAAGGATGTAATCTGATTGATCAGCATCACATCCAGATTTTCAGATGGATGATTCATTTCTATCATCCGTATTTCCGCATTATAATCGTACTGCTTCCTAAGCTGATAATAATAATAACGGCATTGTTTCCCCTGAAGATAAAAAAAATCCCATCCCTGCTGTGGTCTTTCCTTATACCTGTCTTCTTCCTGCTCCAGTTCCAGATTTTCAAAATAATTCTGATCATCTTTACACAGATAATTTTTTCCATCGGAGCATACAATGATCACCGGATTTTTAACAAAATTCTGTAGTTGTTCCAAAACCCCGTAAATACCATTGCCATCCAGTAAAATACCTGACAGCTTATTGATCCGGTACTGGACAGTAGAAAGGGCTTTATACTCACTGGAGATAATTTCCTCCATAACATCCCTGACCACACTGGAAAATACAATGGTTTCATCCAGCTCTATAATTGGTAAATTGTAGTGATCCGCAGCTTTCAATATTTCCTGGGGCATGGTTCCAAAATACCGGTTACTTTTAATTCCCAGGGCTGTTACGCCCTTTTTCACAAATCTGGGAATCAATTCTGCAAATGATGCAGGATGCTCTTTATAAGAATATCCTGTGGTTATGAGAAATTCTCCTTTTTTTACCCAATCAATAATATCAGGGACTTCCATAACATTTACCCCGGTCAATTCATTATTAAGTCCCTTCCATCCTGCAACAACTTTTGAATCTTTCAGACTGTTTAATCTCAGCAGATCTTTTCCTATCATATGAACTCCCGTCATACACTACATTTGACTTATCCGATGTCTTCATCCTTTTTGCAGATAACAGCTACCGGACCGCCTCCAGCGGGTCCCTGATGTTCTCCTCCACCCGAGACATAAATCATTGGATTTCCCACAATCGATGCAATGACTCCGCCTACCACAGCACGGGCATGACGGGTATGGTTAATATCGGAATCTTCCATCATTACAATCCGTCTTCCGCGTACATAGCCACTGGGGTCTGCTTCTGCTTTTGCAAGGATATGCACCAATGATCTTGAAGCGTCATTTTCTGTTTTTAAGTAACCCACCTTAGCTTTATCAAGGGCATTCATAACTGCCTGGGCATCGATGGAATCCTTCATTACATCATGTTCTATATAGTAATTTCCGCTTGCCGTTTCTGAATTACCGAAAAGAATAATTTCACATTCCATCAATTCAATTCCTGCCGACGTGGAGGCTGCATTGCTATATAGTGACCAGTCATGGCAAATGGATTCTTCTGTTACACTTCCCTCTTCTATTTCACCAAGAGCCAGTCCGATTCCAAGAGCACACGCCCCCCGGGAATAACCCATGGATTTGTAAGTATCCTCCGTCACTACCGTTTCTCCGCGATTATAGGCGGCTTTAATTCTCTGTGCAGTCAATAAGGGACACTTGATCTGTACAAAATGAACATCTCCAGGATCTGTAATGCCTGCCTGATCCATTGCTTCTAACACACTGTCGCGCACCATAGACACCTGGTCCATTCTCCCTAACTGTTCCGGTAAAATTTCCCTGGTCCTGGTCACACCAACGGACAGTGACTTTTCCAAGCCATGCTTGGGTGCCGCATCATCATTTTTACAAATCAATGCCAGATGGGGGCTCAATATCCCTTCCGTTCCTCCTGACATTACATAAATAATTTGCCCGGCTTCCTCTTTGGACATATATTCCCCCAAAAAATGTTTTAGTGAATCTACGGCGTAGCCTCTTGTCCAGTCATTGACACATCCGTTACCTTCTGTTTTTCCCAATACTGCAATGATATCTGCCGGCTTAATAACTCCGGTATCAAATAAGTACTTAATACCCGAAACATCATTTGGTGAATTTGTTTGTACAATATGCACTGAGTTCATGTTTTTTCCTTCCTTTTGGCAAAAGCTCTTAAAAGTATCCATCTGATATCTATATTAACCGTTCAAAGGAGTCTTGTCTTTGTTAATTATTTACATAAAATCTGATGGCTATTTATTTGATGTTAATAAATTCATATGATTTATTTTGCAATATAATAGATGTAATCTATCTCGAAAGGAACTATATTATGGCATTATTTAATCAAACAATTCAACTGGCAGTCTGCGGATTACATTTAAAAGGTTTCCCTCTGGAATTACAGCTTCTTAATCTGGATGCCGTTTATCAGAAAACGACACTGACCGCCCCCTGCTATTCTTTATACACTCTTAACACTGACCCGCCAAAACCCGGTTTGGTCCGTCAGGATCAAAATGGTTCCGCTATTGAAGTTGATATCTGGGAACTCAGTTTTGAGGCATTGGGAAAATTTTTATCAGAAATTCCTTCTCCTTTAACACTGGGGAAAGTGAAGCTGCCGGATGGAAATACAGTAACCGGCTTTCTGTGCGAGCCTTACGCTCTTTCTGATGCGGTCGATATTAGCTATACAGGAGGCTGGCGATATTACGGAGAAACATAAGAAATTCATCATAAGAAGTCAGTTTATTGTGCACTTTTTGTTTGGTATTCTCATAGTGAATACGGTTCTTTCGGAATTACTCTCTGCGCTGATCTCTCCGCCAAGCTTTTGAACGACAGACTTTGCGATTGAAAGACCGAGGCCATAATTACCCTCTTTATAGACACGCGCTTTGTCTCCCCGGTAAAATCGGTCAAATATCTTATCAATATCTGCTGGAGAAATGCCGGTGCCTGTATTTTGGATTTGCATCACTGCACCACTTTTTTCTGCATAAGCGGTAATCCGTATTTCTCCATCATCATTTGTGTACTTTACCGCATTGTCCATCAGAATTTCAACGACTTGCTGAACCATGCTGTAATTTGAAAAAACATGAACATCTGAATCTAAATCATCAACAATGACAATGTTCTTTTTATCCGCAAGCGGGGCGTAACAGTCCACCACCTCATCAAGAAGATGATTGATAAACATATTTTCTATATTATGCTTGCCGCTCAATTCATCGACCTTTGCAAGCTCCAACATGCTCTGGATCAGGGCTGTCATACGGGAAAGCACCTTTTTGCTGTTGTCCAGCCATTTCACCTGTTCCTTGATAGTATCTTCCTTGCTGGCATAAAGGATATCCAGATTGGCATTCAAGGTGCTAATGGGAGTTTTCAGCTCATGTGACGCATCCGCGATAAACTGCCGTTGGCTCTCCCATGCTTCCCCCATAGGCCGGATTGAGCGATTGGCAAAGTATCGCGCTAATATATAGAACACGATCAAAAGCATGAAATACAGGCCAATTAGTGTAAAGAGCAGGGTTTTCAGCGTTTGATAGGATTCGGTGATATCAAGAAACCGGATGACCATCACCCCATCAGATTGTGTGGAATTGCTATTATCATCCACTTGATACATACCGGAGCCTGTCCCATACTGCCATATTCTGCCCCCGAACTCTGTAATACCTCCGTCCGGGTTCTTTATGGCAATTGAAGCCGCCGCCTTATAATCTTCCATGTTTAAATCAAGCGCCGAGTCAATATAAAGCAGCTTCCCGGAGGCATCGGCAATCAGATTGAAATATACGCCCAAGACCGGCGATATCCTGCTGATGACGAAAGTATCTTTCATCACTTGGTCGTTCCATATAATTTGACCATCCGAAGTGACTTCGAGCGTTTCCACGCTGTTTACTTTCTCCGTGTTCTCATTATAGATACGAACATAGGTCACTATATAGATTGAAATGAACGCCGCCAACATAATGATAGAGACAAAGGCCATAATTGCGGCAAGCAGCCGATTACGAAGTTTTATAATCATAAAGACCTCACTGATTATTAGTCAAAAGGTAGCCCACCCCACGAACGCCCCGGACGCTGGAACTGCTGCCGATTTGACGAAGTTTTTTCCGAAGCAGGGACACATGAGTTTCCACATGGCTGTCGGTAGCGTCGGTATCATAGCCCCATAGCTTTTCAATGATCCATTCTTTCGACAGGGAGCGTGGGGAGTATTCCATCAGCATTTCAAGGAGCTGGCTTTCCTTGGTGCTTAAAAGAAGAATTTGACCATCTTTTTCTATCTCCTTAGTATGGGGGTTAAAGGATAAATCTCCATAGGCCAGTTTTCCTTCATTGTGATAATCACCTTTTCGTCGGACGACCGCCCGGATGCGGGCCAGAAGCTCCTCTGTCTCAAAGGGTTTTGCTAAATAATCATCGGCACCGCAATCAAGTCCCTGCACCTTGTCGCGGAGTTCTCCCTTGGCTGTCAGCATGATAACCGGCGTTGTGATGCCTTCCTGCCGCATCTGCCGCAACACCTGTATACCGTCCAGTACCGGCAGCATAATATCCAGCAGGATAATGTCGTATATGCCGCTCAATGCGCAATCCAACCCATATTCTCCGTCATGGCTTACATCAACAGTATAATTGTTTTTGCTAAGAATCTGCGAAACCGCTTCGGCCAGCATTTCATCATCTTCAATTAAAAGCACTTTCATATATGTTCACATCCTGTCTGAATGGTAATATTCTTGCATTTTTTAGTATATCATAGTATCCTCACTACGTCTTTGAAATAAACAAAATCTGTTATTCGCGTTCAAATGAATATAACAGCACTTACTTCTGCAACATTTTCTCCTGGTCGCTTGCACAAAGTTATGTTTAGCTAAGCAACGTCCACAGTCTCATACCGGTGCATCCCAATGGAGATCACCGCAGCATCTATCGCCAACCATGTTAGAAGCATCAATCCGACCATCAAAGGGGGAAATTCCCAAAACCTTGACACGACGGAAAACGCAGACAACGGGTCACATATTTGCAGCCATTCAGCAGCCGGAAAGATTTGGTACAGGTTATATGTGAGGGAGGGAACAAACAGCATCCCGACAATGTAGGCCACGATGGTGATGCTCGATTTCCCGGTAAATACCAGCAGACAGTACCCAATGCTAATCATCCCTAAGAACAACGGCAGCGATAATACGATTTGCCCTAAAAGCCGCACGAAGTAAAGTGCGCTGAATCCTTCAAATCCAAAGAGGATAACGCCCAGCAGCATACTCACGACAATGCAGGTCACAGAATAGGCAAGGCAGCAAAGGAGGCCGGTGATGCACTTCGCCGCATAAACGCTTTGCCGCTTAGTGAAATATGAAAGAGTGTTTCGTATCGTCCCAGCTGAATAGTCTGCCCCCAAAATGGCAATGACGAAAGCCAGAATAAAGAACGGGAAAAATCCATCGTCGCGCATCTGCCGTACAAAATCAGCACCAGTAGTCGGAACGCTGCTCCCCATACTGACAGAGGAACGGACGCCAACGCTAAAGAGGCCGGAGCCGGAATTGTACATACTAATGCCGGTAAACAAGATGATCCCAATACCGGCAAGCAGTATGTTGCGTACAGCGCTTCCTTTCGTGAGCCGGAACAGGTCTGCCTTAATCAGTTTTGTCATTCTCATCACATCCTTTCTATGCCGCTTCAATCACGCTAATGAAGTAATCTTCCAGGTTGACTTTCACCTCATTTGAGGAATATACCCGCAGACCGTTCGCACTCAGCAGGCTGGTAACAACAGAAGGGTCATCAAAGAAAGTAAACAGCCTGATTTCTTCCTGCGAACATACTTCGAATTGGTTTGTATCAAGCTGTTCCCGGATAATGCATCCGGCCATCGGCGCATTGTTTACCTTGACCAAGATATAGCCCCTCGTCTGCTGCTCTAGTTCGGTTTGCGTAAACTCCTTCAGGAGCCGGCCGTTATGGATGATACCATACTTTGTCGCCACCTGCGCCAGCTCCGACAGGATATGGCTGGAAATCAGCAGGGTAATATTGTTTTCCCGATGGAGCCGGTGAATGATGTTGCGAAACTCGACCATTCCGGTAGGGTCAAGGCCGTTTATGGGCTCGTCCAAAACAAGAAATTCCGGGTTACCCATGATAGCAAGCGCAAGGCCGAGCCGCTGCTTCATGCCAAGTGAAAAATGGTGATAGGGCTTTCTGCCTGTTTCAGTGAGATTGACCGAATGAAGAATACGGTCAATCTCTCCGGCGTCAGGAAGACCCCGTTGAAGCCGGTAGTATTCCAGGTTATCCCGCGCTGTCAGCTTTGGAAAGAATGCGGGTGTTTCAATCATGGCTCCTATCCGGGTCCGGGCGTTTTGCAGATCCTTTGCATCAGAGCTGCCAAACAACTCTATCGCACCGCCGGAAGGCCGTACAAGAGAGGTCACCATGCGCAGCAAGGTCGTTTTTCCGGCACCGTTTTTTCCAATGAAGCCGTAAATCTCACCCCTCTTAATGGTCATATTAATGTTCTCCACTACAACCCGGCTGCCATAAAGCTTAGTAAGCCGCGTTGTATTCAATACAGATTCACTCATTTTTATATTATCCTTTCATTTGCTTTGTTTTTTGGGGAATCGGAGCGAGAACGTGACACTTTCTCCTCAGCTTTTCATCCTCAACCAATAACACTTTCAAGACTTATGCCCCCTTTCTGAAAAAGTGCGAAACATCGGCGGGCACGTTCCACACTTTTTCTGTCCTATATACGATCAGATCGTGGTGCTCTGCATCGTTCCGGTGGTATTGTTGCCATTTTCAAAATAGCTGTGCCATTCGTTATACCATTCTTCATACCACGCTTCTGCATCGAAATCGTTAATGTCACCTTCGCCGCCGCCAATCCTGAATCGGGTGCCATCCTCGCTCACTTCAATACCTTCGGGCGGCTCATTTGTCCAGGTTTCCCCGCCGTCGGAAGAAAACTCCCAAACACCGTCCACTTGACGGGCAATGGAATCGCCATAGTTAAAGAACGAACCGCCCTCACTGCCTTCCGGCATCACGCCGCTATAACGCTCATCAATCTCTGATTGGATGGAATTGATCATATCATCAGCTTCCTGCATATAAGCGTCGAGATCAAAGTCCTCTATATCCCCTTCGCCCTGCCACATGGTCATACCGCCGTTTTCGTCCACCTTCACGCCATCCGGCGGGGTGTCTGTCCAGGTTTCACCGCCATCCGTGGAGTATTCCCACGCCTCGCCGTTCCAGCGCATCCGTGTATCATTGACACGCATATCTGCGTTGCTGTCACCGGCATCCCCATCACTTTCAGGCATTTCGTCCCCATCCTGTTCTGCGTTCAATGGGATGGTGCCCGTCTGTGGCCGTTTGTTCGGTTCCGGGGAACCACTGGCTGCTTGTGCGCTGTGGTTAAAGAAGATCAGACTTGCCATCAATATGGCAATAGCAAGGACGATCGTGCCTCCGGCCAACAGCGTCTTTTTGCTCTTTAATTGTTCCAGCATTGTTTGCATACCTCGCTTCCTGTTAGTTTTGGCCTATCGACCATAAGTAAAATATACAAGGGTTTCCTTTAGCAAACCTTTAGTTTCAAAAACAATTTTACATTTTTTTAATTTCACTCCTGTATAGTATTCTTTGCAGCAGAGGTTTTTGTATTGCCGCTTTCATCCAGGCGTAAGAAAGTTCTTTTTGATAACAGGCCAATCAGGGCGGTTGCAAGCCCCGTGAGAAGGAACACCCAAAAGGGGGATTGCGAAAAACTGTCGAACACAAAACCGTATATGATCTGCCCTAAAGGTTGTGCGCAAAGGGAAACGGTGGTGGCATAAGCCATCACCTTGCCCAGCAGTTCGTTCGGGGTCTTTTGTTGAATGATGGACAGAGCGAATATGGAAAAAATCATAACAAAGAATTGGACGATAAACATGGCCGCAACAATGACAGCATATTTCATCCATGGCGCATTCGGGGCCAGAAAAGCAATCCCGATAGGTATGAGTGCAGCGCCTACCGCCACTAACAGCATATATAGTTTCTGTGTTTTCAGCTTCGTCACCAAAAGGCTGACACACAGACCACCGAGTACCGCCGACAAACCCAAAGCACTTGAAGCAGCTCCATAGGCTTCTGCGCTCAAACCAAGCACAGTCCGTACAAGATATGGCAGGCCAACAACGATTATACCGACAAGCAGGAAATTCATGGACGCGGCTAAAAGCAGGACTTTCAGTATCTGCGGCTGCTCCTTTGTGATGAACCTGACGCTGGTTGCAAGATCAGACCGGATGGTAGTAAATATGTTTCCGTTGGTTTTCACTTTTATATATTTCAGCTTTATGAAACTCTCCAACAGGGCCGTAAGGAAAAAACAAGCGGCGCCGACCACCATGATTCTGTGTAGATCAAATGCTGTATACAGGATACTGCCGAGTATGGGAGCTACCAAGCCGGAGATAGACGCCGCCTGATTGATTACCGCATTGGCCTTGATAATGTTTTCACCCATCTGCATCTGCGGCACACACGCCTGCACGGTGGGCGATTCAAACGCACTCAGGATGGACTGTACCACCAACAGCGCCCCAATGAGAGGGATTGCATAGCTTTCGTTGAACAGAAGGAACGCGCCGAGTACCGTTATGCCGGAAAGCAGATCAAGCCCCACCATGACGTTCCTACGGTTGGCTCGGTCTGCCATGATTCCGCCAAAGGGCGACAGCAGTATGGTGGGGATGGTGGCTATGGACAGCAGACCGGCGAAGATTGCCGCCGAACCGGTAATATCCAGCACATGCAGGGATAGTGCCAGTTTCAGGATGCCATTGCCCATAAGGGAGCTGACTTGCCCTAAAAGCAAAAACGTGAAGTTGCGTGTGAATAATTTTGTACTCGTCATTAAATAACCTCCTAAATATTTGGCATCAATCTTGACGCCGTCATGTTCAGATTATATTATCATAGCATCTTGACGATGTCAAGTTCATGGAGTATAATGAGCGTTAATAGAAATAAGCTTTAAGAGAGAGGTTTTATTATGGATAAGAAACCGTACCATCATGGTAATTTGAGGGCTGCACTTATTGAAGCCGGCATTGAAATGGTCAATGAGGAAGGTGTCAGTGGCTGCTCTTTGCGTAAAGTGGCCGCAAAGTGCGGAGTCAGTCGGGGTGCGCCTTACACTCATTTCAAAGACAAAGATGAAATGTTGGATGCCATGAAGCAGCATGTCACGGGTAAATTCGTTGACTTACTTAAAAAGATCATTGCCGATTGTTCAGAAAACGATAAACTGCTGATGGAGATTGGCAAAGCCTATATTCATTTTTTTATGGACAACCCCAACTACTATCCGTTCCTATTCAACCAAAGTAATATCAATATTGTGTTGACTTCGGATAGTGAAAAGGCAGAGAGCTATAGACCCCTTGAAAAAGATGAAAACACAATTATTGCTATCTTGGACAGACTTGAAATTCCCGAATCCCTACAGATACAGAACATTATTGCTGTGTGGGCCATTGTTCATGGACTGGCTGGTATTGTAACGATGAAGGGTGCCTGGTTTGATGGTAATTGGGATGAAATGATTGAAAAGGTGTTATCCGAAAACTTGAAATTAGTATGCGATTGAAAAAACTGATTATTTACAGGATGTGGGACATTCCCCTATTCCTGCTGTTCGCACAAGCCTTACGGATTGCCGTGGCGGTTCCCGGCATAAAGTATGAATTTGGGGGAAATGTCCCTGATGAAATGATTATCCCGATCTTTTGCGAAAGATATAAAAATGAGGGAAGCTGAACCGCTCCGTGTGGTCCGTCCTTGTTCAGCTATTAAATATAACTCTTTCTTGGCACGAGATGCAATAACATAAATCATTTTTCTTGCTTCATCATCAGATAAACTAGGATTATTAATAATAACATCCCAATTCGGTATCTTTCCTTGCAGTATTCCAAAAGCAATAACAGTATGATATTCTTCTCCCTTAATTTTATGGCAAGAAGTTATTACAACACCGTTCTTCTCTTTAAAAGTTTTATAAAACAAAGACAACTCAAAAGATAGATTATACTTTTCAACACGGTCATTTACTTTTTCAATAAAGTCATCGTATGCTTCATAAACAGACGGATAAGATGACTTATCAACATTACATGCTGAAAGTACGGTCTCTACGATGGTGGAGAAATACACTATACCATTATCTGTAGATGGTCGAACACTGTTTATTTTCTGCAATATCCAAAAGCAATCAACATCATCCTTTAGATTAACACCATAATCTTGTGATAAGCAGTTGATAATTTCTGTTGCAATCCGTTTTCGCCGGTGTACTTTTACTCCTGACTCAGTGAAAATTAGCTTTTTTTTGCTGCATTATTTTCTGCAATAATAACATATCCGAGACTAGCAATCTTATCTTATATTAGGATTACTAATCTCTTTTTCGCTGTTATCCAGTGGGATGGATTCAATCCAGTATCGTCTCACATGAGCAAAGAAGAGGACTAGCATAACTCCTTCAATCTTCTCATAACCAGCGTAAGCATCCGTGATCAAGATTCCATGTAATCCTGCCGTCAGTTTCCTAGCATGGGTATATCAAAATAGATCTAATATATTTCATATTCATCAATATGTTTTTAATTTAAATAAAATTAAAGGTACACTAAAGGTTCATCTGTTAAAAATAAAAAAGAGTACATGATTATGTGCTAAAAATATTAGAAATCTCGTGAATGAAAATCATAGTACCCACTGTTACAGAGATAAGATCAAATCATGGCTTTTCATGTCCTTACTTTAGGGGACTGATTGCCAGACTGGCACAGAGTGCCAACAATATTTCCCAGAGTATTGTGTGAAGACTGTTCCCAAGCCAGTATAAGCTAACAGTCGGGGCATGAAGTCAGGATTCTAATAGGCTACAAATTTGATAGCGGATACCGAGATTACTATGTAACCTTGTAAACTACAGCAGGTACGTGTACCCGCTGTAAAAACCACCGTGGTTACTGGGCTGGCAGGTCCAGACAACGAGATTTAGATTGGAGGAAGGTAAATTGACAAAACAATATAAACGAGGAAAAAAATTGACGGCAGTAATGATGAGCGCTGTTTTATTAGCTGGGCTGTTAGCTGGATGCAGCGGAAAAAGTGCGGAACCGAAAACATCGGATCAGAGTGATTCTAAGGCTGCATCAGAAGACACCTTAAAAGACGGCCAAAACAAATACCAGAAGATACTGGAAAAGTTTGAAGCAAAGCTGGAGGAACGAATGCAACAGGATGGTATCCCGGGAGCAAGTGTATCGGTGACAGAAAACGGCGAAACGATCTATTCCAAGGGATTTGGTTATGCCAATCAGGACAAGAAAACACCGGTGGATGAGAACACTCTTTTTTACAGCGGATCAGTGGGGAAATTATATGGAACCGCTGCAATGCTGAAATTGGTGCAGGATCAGGGAATCTCCCTGGATGATCCGGTTGTAAAGCATCTTCCGGAGTTTCAGATGAAAGATGAACGATATCAGGATATTACCCTGCGTATGTTATTAAATCATTCCGCAGGTCTGCCCTCTGATGTGGATGCTGCTGGAATGGCAGCAGGCAGTATCATGCCGGAAGAAGTTAGTTTAGACATTTTGGAAGAACTCCGGTCGCAGACATTGAGATCAAATCCTGGTGAGTATGCCGTTTACAGTAATTTAGGGTTTGCAATTGCCCAAAAAGTAATCGAAAAAATATCCGGACAGACTTTTGGAGCATATATGAAGGAAAATTTTTTTGAGCCGCTGAAATTTAAAAATACATATATGGCATCCGACGAAAACAAAGATGTGGCAGATGAGAGATTTGCCTTGCCGATCAATGCAGAGGGCAGTACATTACCCAGAGAATATGCTTCCCGTATAATGGATGCGACCGGGAGTATCGTGTCAACCACAGAGGATACCTGTAAATTTGTAGACGGGGTTTTATCGCCGGACACCGGCATTCTCAGTGAACAATCCATTGCGGAGTTCCGAAAAGACCAATCACTGACCGCCAATTTCCCCGAACAACAGGAGCTAAATGGTCTGGGATGGGACGAAATATCCCGTACGATTACACAAACTCCCGTATATGAGAAAAGCGGCGCATCCACTCATTTTTCAACGAAATTGATTACGGCACCGGAAGCCGGTATCACCATAACGGCTTCCCTTTCACAGTTTCATAATCTTTTTGTCTACGATGAATTGAAAAATCTAATGCACGATATTCTTCTTGAAAAAGGTACCATAACGGAGCAAACAGATGTGCCATCTTATCCGGAGGAAGCTGATGCCGGTGAAGAGGTTTCTGATTACTCCGGAATATATACCGGCGGAGATGGGCTTCACGATTTAGTCGGTTTATATAAAGCGGATATTACAGAAAATACGATGCAGTATTACCGTTGGGACGGTGCGCAGTGGCAAAATGTCGGCGAATACACGCTTCGTGACGATGGGTCTTATGGATCCTATGATGAAGAAACCAAGGTATATACCTCCTATTCCTTTCAGTCGGTTGGAGATGATGTTTATTTGATGAAACGTATGCTTACACCGGAATATGATACAACAACGGCAATGGCAAAGCGTATCCCGGAGAAAACAGCAGTGGAATCCTGGGAACAGTATAATAACGTCTTATGGCTGCGAACCAATATATGGCCCGGGGACTATCAGGCCGAAGCTTGCTTTTGTTTACTGCAGACGCTGGAGGAGCTTCCGGGATATGTAGCTATGTATGGCGGAACACCAATCATGGATATCAAGGATGATACCCATCTTTCCAGTATCAACAATTTAGCGGGAGGAAGCGGTTATGCTGATTTGACCTTTACCGGTGATCGTTTTTCCTGGATCGGAATGGAGTTTATGAATGCAAGTGAAGCCACGGAATTGCCTGCTGAAGATTCTGCCATTTCGCTTGCGGAAGCAAATACGGTACAATGGTATTATGTTCCGGATGATATGGAGATTGATATTGATGTACCATATGATCAGATACGCGTTTTAAATCTTAGCCCTGAAATGACAATATCCTATGATAATCTCAACGGAAGTAAAGTATTTACGGCAAAGGCCGGCAGCTATATCGGACTGACAAGTGCTGAGCCCACTGATATCCATGCAGGGATATCACCCGCAAAATAATTGACACCAAACCGCAAGGAATAGGGTTTGCAATAAAAATAATAAATAAAGAAAACGAATGTAACCAGTACAAAACCAACGTATAATCAAAGGACTCCCGATCTGCTATCATTAGCTTATTAGGAGTCCTTCTTACATAATTCGTATTTGATATACAACACCATACAATCCTGCAAACATGACCATATCATTGTTTGCGCCTATCCAGCGAACAGATGATAGATTTTTTATCATCGACTTGATAAAAATGTTCTTGACAAAAGGGTAAATTCAAAGAGAGAATCGGCGTTGTTATGGATAATCCGTTTTATGTGGAGGATTGGACTCTTGCGGATGTCGGGAAGTCCTTATCACCGTTTTATCAGAAATGGAACAGCAAAAAGTATAACGAAATGCTGGCGCTTGTACCATTCTTTGCTGTGTTCCTTATCGGGCTCCAAATACCTACATTGGCAAAGATGTTCAACTGGGATTTCTCACTGGAAACAATTTTAACAGGTTTGATGGAAACTCCATTCATTGTGTATGTCGCCCCTATTTCACTCGGATTGATTCTTTTGGCTTTATCATGCTTGATATCCTGTAAAATCTACACAAAACGAGATATATAGTATTGCTGCTTGTCGGCACAGGAAAGTGAATGAGAGGTGAGTGGTTACTGGTCATGGAGTGAACAGTAACGGTGAGTGAACAGTTTTCACAAAGACAGCATCAGAAGCATAGACAATTTTATGTATTTCTGCTAAAATGAGACTTGTGGGGGTGACAGTATGGCATCAAAGGTACAGTGGGAAAAAATGAATCAACTTTTGCTGCAGTGCGGCAGCGTTCATGAGGCGCGCAGCTTCTGTGTGAACGCTATTGAACAGACACAAACTCTAGTCCCGTTCGATCAGGGACGCGTTTACTTCTTCAATGACAATGCAGAGATATACGATGAGTTTTTGATTGGTGTGGATAAGCGGATTACCAAAGCTTACCACGAGCACTATTCAAAAGTTGAGGATGGACGATACTCCGCTGTAAAGCTGACATGGCAAAACCACCGCAAATACCCCGAGGTCACAGACTGGTTTGGGCAGCCCAGACGAGATGCCTTTTTCACTGAATATCTGCGACCCCAGGGCATCCGATACAGCACGGGATTTCACCTTGATGATCTGTGGGGGACACCCAAAGTGTTGTTTTGCATAGACCGAACAAGTAATATTGTGTTTTCGCCGTCCGAGGTGGATGCACTTTATTACCTTAGTACTCATCTTGACAACTTTTATCGAAACTTTTATGCCCATCCCCCGGAGGCGCGAGGTAACGTGTCGACCTGTCTGGCAGAGGATCATCGGTTGACTCGGCGGGAGGATGAGGTTGCAGCTCTGTTGTCGGATGGTGTTGCACCTGAGAATATTGCAAAGAAGCTGTACATAAGCAAAAACACAGTCTATAAGCATATATCCAATATCCACAGCAAACTGAATGTTTCCACCAGGCAGGAGCTATTGGTTAAGCTGCTTCGATTCAAAGATTGACGGTTGATAAGTATTTATAGCACGGTTCTTTTTTTACTGCCTTCCGGTCTAGCAGACCGCCGTCAGGCACAAGATTAGACTTTCTCCATCTCGTTCAAAAATTTCTCGCATTCCCTCTCGTCCATTCCCCAGCCATGCTCCTCAGCAGGGTATGCTCCGTTTTTGACTTCTTGGTCGAAGGCACTAAATGCGCCCATACAAGCACCCATCATGTCGGTGTACATCTTGGAGTGTTTTGCCATTGTGCTCTCCGGAACCATTCCGAGCAAGTCCAGAATAACCATCTCGGAACCATCTGCGGCACCTCCGCCGGCAATCTCAATAACAGGAATGCGCAGCTTCTTGGCGATAGCATCTGTAACTTCGCGGGAGGTCATTTCTATTGTCATGCCAACCATGCCGTTTTCCTGATATTCATAGGCCTGACGAAATATTTTCATCGCCTCCGCCGCCGTCTTGCCGACTCGCTTGTAGCCGCCGATGCGAGTGGTCTGCCATCCAGACAGACATCCGACATGACCAAAAACAGCAACCTGATTATCTGCCAAGTACTTTACCATGTCGTTGGTGACACCCATCGGCATGACACTGTCGGCACCATCCTGCAAAAGGGTAACGGCATAATCCAAGGCAGTACGATTATCGGTATACATGCAAGATTCCATAACTGCGTTCAGGCAGATATTCGGAGCCATCGCTCTCTGGGCTCTTGTCCATGACTCTGATCGCTCTGCACGCTGCCTGCTATGTTCTCCGGGTGGAGTGTAACGGACGAGATCAACGCCTGCGTGCTCACACCACATGGTGAAGAATGGGTGGAAGAAGGCGGTGCCGACCATGGTAATCTTCTTGCCCTCGTCTTTCATTTTCTGGAGGTGCCAGACAGTCTTGCGCGTTGGTTCGAATGCCGCCATATTGAAGTTCTCAACAGAATTAGCCATAATTAGTTTCCTCCTTTTGTTTATTATTTTTAGGACCAGGAATACAGCCTTCTACTGTGAAGCTGAATGGTTTTTCCTGGATGTTCATAAGTACGCCGCCATTGACGTTTACCGTCTCGCCGACCATGAAATCAGCCATGGGTGTGCACAGAGCAAAAACACTCAGTGCCACCATATCCGGATTCATCGCTATGGGAGTTGCCTGACTATGCGCCTGACAGGTTTTTATAAATTCTTCTCCATACAGGGAAGCTGCCTCCGAACCCTCGGTAAAGACACCGGCGGAGAGCATACCTCCGGGCGCTACGCAGTTAACATTAATACCATACTGACGCAACTCACCTGCGATGCCCTTAGTCATGGCCACGACACCTGCCTTGGCGGCTATGTAGAAAGTGTTCATGCAGACATGCGCCTGCCCCTCGCCCATGTGGGCTGCGGAAGCGATAAAGACAATCTTCCCTTTGATTTTGTCGCGAACCATTACCTTTGCCGCGGCCTGCCCAATGAAATACGCACCCTTCAGATCTGTGTCCACTACGCGGTCAAATATCTCCTCCGGCACATCCAAATAGGAGTAGCTGGACCAGCCAGCGGCGTTGGCAACAAGAACATCCAACTTGCCGTAAGTTTTTACCGCGAAATCCACTGCTGCGTAGCAGTCCTCCACTCTTGTAACATCGGTGCGAACCCAACTTGTCTCGTAACCTCTCTCTCGGAATTCAAATGCGGCACGCTTGCCGCGAGTTTCATTGCGGGATGCGATGACAACACTGGCCCCCGCCTCGCACAGTCGGTTGACGATGTTGTAGCCTAGTCCGGTAGCTCCGCCAGTCACAATAGCGACTTTGCCCTTCAGCGATGTACAGAATACATCCTGAAGTGAAGCAATTGACTTCACACTATTGCTGGCCAATGTTTCTGGATCAGGCATGGACTGCGCCTGATAGTTTTTACTCATATGCTCGCCTCCTTTTGTTCTTTTGATGTCACTTTGCACAAATAACCTATAATCCCCATTATAAAGATTGGGACAATTAATAAAATAATCAAAACTAATTATTTTTTGACGCATAGAAGAACCCTCGGTCAGTATATTTTTTCAACAGTTAAATTTCCTCTTGACAATTAAGTCTACTCGCAGTAAACTTATGTCGAGGTCTACTGGTAGTAGTCAAAGGAGGGCAAAGTATATGGCTGATTATAAATTGGCGGAAATGGAATCAAAGTTTGCCGACTTGATTTGGGATAACGCGCCGATTAACTCAGGTGAGCTTGTTCGGTTGTCGGAGGAAGTTATGAAGTGGAAGAAGTCCACTACATACACTATTCTGAAACGGCTGTGCGACAGAGGCATATTCAAAAATGAGGATGCTGTTGTTTCGACACTCATGAGCCGCGACGAATTTTTCGCGGGGCAGAGCCGCCGCTACATTGAGGACACATTCGGCGGTTCTCTGCCGCGTTTTCTCGCGTCATTCATCGGAGGCAAAAAGTTGTCCGACAAGCAGGCGGAGGAACTTATGCGTTTGATTGCCGAACACAAGGAGGGCTGAGAATATGGAAAAGCTTTTTCTGTCCGTCCTCAATATGAGCTTAACGGCGAGTTTCATCATTGCGGCAATCTGCGTTGCTCGTCTGCCGCTTAAAAAAGCACCGAAGATCATCTCATACACGCTGTGGGTGGTGGCGGGTTTCCGGCTTGTGTTTCCGTTCACATTAGAGAGCTCGTTCAGTTTGCTGCCGTTCAAATCACAGCCGATACCGACTGATATAGCTATGCAGGCTGTTCCGCGCATTGATAGCGGGATTGCAATTATCGACAACGCCGTTAGCTCGTCATTGCCCGCTGCCACTCTTGACGCAAGCGTAAACCCATTGCAGATATTGATTTTCATAGGTTCATGCGCCTGGCTGTTCGGTATTGCAGTTATGTTGATTTACAGCTTTGTATCAATCATTTTGTTAAAACACAGACTTCGCAGCGCGATACATATCGAGAGCAATCTATACGAAGCCGACAATCTCAAAACGCCGTTTGTAATCGGTCTGTTCCGGCCGAGGGTTTACATTCCGGCGAGACTTTCGGATGAAGAACGCCGCTATATTGTACTGCATGAGCAAACCCACATCCGGCGGCATGATCATGCTGCCAAAATGTTTGCATATTTAGTGTTGTGTCTGCATTGGTTCAATCCGCTGGCATGGGTAGCGTTCATCCTGATGGGTGCTGATATGGAAATGTCCTGCGACGAACGCGTGATGCGTGAACTCGGCAGAGATATAAAAAACGCTTATTCGATGTCGCTTGTGCGTTTGGCGGCGGGACGTAAAACCTTGAATGGAAACCCGCTTGCCTTTGGCGAGGGCGGTATGAAAGAGAGGATAAAGAACGTGTTGAATTTTAAGAAACATTCACGGGTGATTATTGTTACGGCGGTGGCATTGGTTGCCGTGTTAAGTGTGGGATTTGCTGTAGATAGGGTAGGCGATACTCAATCGCTGTTACAAGAAATCACAGGTGCCACTCATGAACAAGCGGAACAGATTGAATCACATCTTGCGGAGTGTGAAGTTTCCTATCAGACTATAGCTAATTCAATCAATCCCATAACAGAAGGTATGGATACTAATTGGCAGGCTTACGATTTGGTTACAGAAAACGGCTCATCCTATGTGCTTATCCTTAGGAAATCTGACAATGAATTTGCTGCTGTCTTGGATAACGAGGGCAGGCTCATATCAGGCTTTATTGATAACGGAGTAACTCCTGCTCTATTTATAGATGGGAACAAAACATCGCACAAATAATTCTCAGCGGATTTCAAATCCGCCCGTTGGCTTTCCCGTGCATTGTACTGACCTTTTGTTCCAAACCCGTATTTAGAAGCAATGAGTGGAGACGAAGAAGAATTTCTTACAGCTAAACACCAACTGATAAATATTATTAAAAAAATAGGCTATCTTGATTTGAATCTAACCTTTTTGGAGGGAAATAGTATTTTGGATAACGGACGCGGGCAAAGGTATCATCTCGCTAAATTACAAACTACCAAAACCCAGCCGCTGTGGGAAGATCGATGCTTTCCGCAAACATTTGAGGGCGGTTTTAGTACCTGGTGAAATCCATTGCTTACGGAGACTTAAGCGCGAAGGCTTTCCTGAGCGCTTTAGTCGTAGTTAGCAATTAGTTCACCAGGTACGTTGCCCGGGT